>Ga0182007_10000019_pt1 | contig 194770 bp, 163 predicted proteins | sample Sormic07211113_1_FD_123023 | JGI IMG/M metagenome (GOLD analysis project Ga0182007, IMG submission 123023) | Rhizosphere microbial communities from Sorghum bicolor, Mead, Nebraska, USA - 072115-113_1 MetaG | ecosystem: Host-associated > Plants > Roots > Rhizosphere | place: USA: Nebraska...
CACCTCGATGTCGCTGCCGTACCACATCGGCAACGGCTGGTTCGGTGGCTTCCTGCCGGCGATTTCCTTCGCGCTGGTGGCCGGTACCGGCAACCTCTACTACGGCCTGTGGTACCCGATCATCATCGCGCTGATGACGGTCGTGGTCGGTGGCCTGTTCCTGCGCGAAACCAAGGATGTGGACATCACCAAGTAACGGTGATCGCCACGGCATGACGAAGGGGCCGCGATGCGAATCGCGGCCCCTTCTGTTTCCGGGGGTAGAGCCGGCCGCTGGCCGGCTGCCGATCAACCTGCGGAGACGCGTGCGAGGTTGCCGGCCAGCGGCCGGCACTACCGGCCATCACGCAACCTGCCGCTATAGTCGGGCCATGAGCGATGCCCCCACCGATCCCGCCGCGCTTCCCGCGATCCTGCATGCCCTGCGTGCCGCCTGGCAGGCCAATCGCCCGACGCTGGAACAGCGCCGCGATGACCTGCAGCGGCTTCGCGCGGCCCTCAAGGCCCGCCTGCCGGAGATGGCGGCCGCGATCTCGGCCGACTTCGGCCACCGCTCCACCCACGAATCGCTGATCGCCGATGGCATGACCGTGCTCGGCGACATCGATCATCTGTGCGGCCATCTGAGCGGCTGGATGCGGCCGCGCCGGGTCGGTGTCGGCTGGCGGTTCTGGCCGGCACGTGCGCAGACCCGTCCGGTGCCGCTGGGCGTGGTCGGGGTGATCTCGCCGTGGAATTACCCGGTCAACCTGGCCCTCATCCCGCTGGCGACCGCGATCGCCGCCGGCAACCACGTGATCCTCAAGCCGTCCGAGCACACGCCGCGCACCAGTGCCTTCCTGCAGTCGCTGCTTGCCGAGGTATTCCCGGCGGATCGCGTGGCGGTCGTGCAGGGCGATGGAGACCTCGCCAGTGCCTTGGCCGGTTCGCCGCTGGACCACCTGGTGTTCACCGGCTCCACCACCATCGGCCGCAAGGTCATGGCGGCGGCCGCCGAGCACCTGACCCCGTTGACCCTGGAACTGGGCGGCAAATCCCCCGCCATCGTCTGCAGCGATTACCCGCTGGACAAGGCCGCCGCGCGCCTGGCCACGGGCAAGTTCTTCAATGCCGGGCAGACCTGCATCGCGCCGGACTACGTGCTGATCGACGGCCATCGCCAGCGCGAACTGGTGCAGCAGCTGCAGACCCAGGTGCAGGGGCGCTATGGCGATTTCAGCGACGCCGCGGATTACACGCGCATCATCCACGAGGGCCAGTACCAGCGGCTGCGCGGCTATCTCGATGAGGCACGCGCGCGGGGCGTGCCGGTGATCGAACTGGCCACCGTCGATCCTGAGCGTGCCCAGCGCGAGCGGCTGATCGTGCCGACCATCGTGCTCGATCCGCCGGCCGATCTGGCCCTGATGCGCGAAGAGATCTTCGGCCCGATCCTGCCGGTCTGTGCGTATCCGGATCTGGACGCTGCCATCGCGGAGGTGCAGTCACGTGACCGTCCGTTGGCGCTGTACGTTTTCAGTCACGAACGCACGCAGGTGGAACGGGTGCTGGCGCAGGTCGTGGCCGGCGGCGTCACCGTCAACGACACGCTGCTGCATTTCGCGGTCAATGGCCTGCCGTTCGGCGGCGTCGGCCCGAGTGGCATGGGCGCGTACCACGCGCGCGCGGGCTTCGATGCGATGAGCAAGCAGCTGCCCATCCTGTGGCAGTCGCGCTGGGCCGCCAGCGATCTGCTCAAGCCGCCGTATTCGAAGCTCGCCGGGATGTTGAAGATGATGGTGCGCTAGGGGCCGCCGACGAAGGCGCGCCCCACAGGTAGAATGCCCGCATGAAAATCGCCTCCTGGAACGTCAACTCGCTCAACGTGCGCCTGCCGCACCTGGAACAATGGCTCACGGCGTTCGCGCCGGACGTGGTCGGCATCCAGGAAACCAAGATGGAGGACCACAAGTTCCCCGACGCGGTGCTGGCCGGCCTGGGCTACCGCAGCGTGTTCGCCGGGCAGAAGACCTACAACGGCGTCGCGCTGCTCTCGCGCGAACCGGCGCAGGACGTGCAGATCGGCATTCCCGGCTTCGAGGATGAGCAGAAGCGCGTCATCGCCGGGACCGTCAACGGCGTGCGCATCATCAATCTGTACGTGGTCAACGGCCAGGACGTGGGGACCGACAAGTACGCCTACAAGCTGCGCTGGCTCGAGGCCGTGCACGCCTGGGTCGAGGCCGAGCTGGCCAGGTACCCGGAGCTGGTGGTGATGGGCGACTTCAACATCGCGCCCGATGCCCGCGACGTGCACGATCCGCTGGTCTGGAACGAGAACCACATCCTGACCTCCACCGCCGAGCGCGGCGCCCTGAACAAGCTGCTGCAGCTGGGCCTGCACGATGCCTTCCGCCTGCACAGCGAGGAAGAGGGGGTGTTCAGCTGGTGGGACTACCGGGCGGCCGGTTTCCGCCGCAACCTGGGCCTTCGCATCGACCTGACCCTGGTCTCCGACGCGCTCAAGGCGCGCGCGCTGGCCTCCGGCATCGACCGCGAGCCGCGTACCTGGGAACGCCCCAGCGACCACGCCCCGGCGTGGGTAACGCTGGGGTAGTGCCGGCCGCTGGCCGGCTCACGAGGGACCCAGCGTGCGAGGGGTGCGGGCCAGCGCCCGGCACCACGCCATAATCAACAAGGCCCGGCAGTGCCGGGCCTTGTTGATCGAACGAAGTACGCGAGCGCGTCAGCGGACGCTTCGACGCGTAAACAGGTTCACGATCGCGAGCAGGATGACCGCACCGATCAGCGAGAACAGGAACGTACGGATGGTGATTGCTTCATTGATGCCACCGCCGAACAGCCAACCGGCCAGCAGTGCGCCGATGATGCCGACCACGATGTTGAGGATGATGCCTTGCTGCGCGTCCCGCTTCATGATGATGCTGGCAAGCCAGCCCACGATGCCGCCGACGATCAACCAGATGATGATGCCCATAGCGTTGACTCCCTCTGTGCGGTTGCAACCTGTGCAGTTGACGGCACACCCCGTGAAGTCGTCGTGCAGCCGCGAGCGCGGGGGCGTGGCATGAGCCTGCCGGCCACCCTCGACGGCCCCTGGCGCTTCGGCCCGGTGACGGTCTGGCGCCTGCCGCACGTGGCGGGGACCCGCGGCGAGCCACAGGCCAGGGTGCTGCTGGCCGGGCAGCTGGGGGGCGAACCGGAAGACCTGCCGCTGCAGCGCGACCCGCGTGGCCGACCGGAGCTGCACGGCCCGTTGGCGCATGTAGGCACCGGCTGGAGCCACAGCCACGGCCTGCTGCTGGTCGCGCTGGGCGAGGGGGTCCGGCTCGGGGTGGACCTGGAGCCGCTGCGCCCGCGCCCGCGGATGCTGGAGATCGTGCAGCGCTTCTTCCACCCGGCCGAGATCGCCTGGCTGGAGTCGCTGGACGAGACCGCCCGCAACCACTGGTTCTTCCGCGTGTGGTGCGCCAAGGAAGCGCTGCTCAAGGCGCAGGGGCAGGGCATCTCGTTCGGCCTGCACCGGCTGCAGCTCGCGCCGGGCATCGATGGTGGCCTGCACCTGGCCTGGTGCGACCCCGAACTCGGACCTGCCGAGCGCTGGCACCTGCATGAGTGGCAGGCGGCCGATGATTTCCGGGCCGCGCTGGCCTTCCATGCCCTGTAATGGATGCCCGTCGTCCCCGGGCGCCGCTGCCGCCGCAGGCAAGATGCGATAATCCCGGCATGACTGATCACACACTTCCGTCCGGCGTGGCCGACGCGCTGGAGCGCGGGCTGTCGGCGATGGGCCTGGAGGCCACGCTGGCACCGCCGCTGCTGACCTACCTGACCCTGCTGGACCGCTGGAACCGTACCTACAACCTGACCGCGATCCGCGACCCGCTGGAGATGGTCACCCGCCATCTGCTCGACTCGCTGGCGATGCAGCCCTACCTGGAGACCGGCACCCTGGCCGACCTGGGCACCGGCCCCGGGCTGCCGGGCATCCCGCTGGCGATCGCGCGCCCGCAGCTGCAGGTGACCCTGGTCGAGAGCAACGGCAAGAAGGCCCGCTTCATGCGCGAGGCCGTGCGCCAGCTGGGCCTGGGCAATGCCCGCGTGGCCGAGTCGCGTGCCGAGGCGCTGGCCGAACCGGCCGCGTATGACCACCTGACCGCGCGCGCGATGGACACCCTGGCCGGGATCATCCGGGTCGGTGGGCATCTGCTGCGCCCCGGTGGCCGCCTGCTGGCGATGAAAGGCGTGTACCCGCACGACGAGATCGCGCAGCTGCCGGCCGGCTGGTCGGTCGAGAAGGTGGTGCCGCTGAGCGTCCCCGGGTTGACCGGTGAGCGCCATCTGGTGGTGGTCACCGGCCCGTGAGCCGGTGACTTCACTGCCCGCATCGCCCGTCCCACGGTCGTCCTGCCCCTCTCCCGGCCTGGCCCTGCGCCGCGCCGTCGGCGTGCCCGTGGGCGCGGCTGCGGCATTGCGGCGCGTGCCTGGCGCGCATCTCACAGTGCATGACACGCCCCATATACGCATAATGACCAGTCCCACTCCCTGCCGATGAGGCTCACCCGCATGGCCCGCATCATCGCCATCGCCAACCAGAAAGGTGGCGTCGGCAAGACCACGACCGCCGTCAATCTGGCCGCCTCCCTGGCTGCTGCACCCAAGCGCGTGCTTCTTGTCGACCTCGATTCCCAGGGCAATGCGACCATGGGCAGCGGCGTGGACAAGCGTGAAGTCGCCGCGTCCACCTGTGACCTGCTGCTGGGCGAAAGCACCGCGGCCGAGGTCCGGGTCAAGACGCCGGAAGGCTTCGACCTGCTCCCGGGCAACATCGACCTGACCGCCGCCGAGATCCAGCTGATGGATCAGAGCGAGCGCGAGCAGCGCCTCAAGCGCGCGTTGGCCCCGATCCGCGACGAATACGACTACATCCTGATCGACTGCCCGCCGGCGCTGTCGCTGCTGACCCTCAACGCGTTGGCCGCCGCCGATTCGGTGATCGTGCCGATGCAGTGCGAGTACTACGCGCTGGAAGGCCTGAGCGCGCTGGTGGAAACCATCGAAGCGCTGCGCGCCAACCTCAATCCTGCGCTGGAGATCGAGGGCGTGCTGCGCACCATGTTCGACGTGCGCAACAACCTGGCCAACGCCGTGTCGGCCGAGCTGACCGAGCACTTCGGCGAGCAGGTGTTCCGCACCATCGTGCCGCGCAACGTGCGCCTGGCCGAAGCGCCCAGCCATGGCCAGAGCATCGTCGGATACGACCGTGCCTCGCGCGGTGGGGTTGCCTATCTCGGCCTCGCCGGCGAGATCATCCGTCGCAACAACCAACGCAAGAAGGCCGACAAGGCCATGGAGACCGCCTGATGAGCACCAAGCCTGCCCTCGGCAAGAAACGCGGCCTCGGCCGTGGCCTCGACGCGCTGTTGGGGCCCAAGGGGGCGGTGACACAGGTGCAGGCAGCGGCGGTGGTCGAGCCGCAGCCGGGTGAAATCCTGCGCAAGCTGCCGGTGGGCCACCTGCAGCCGGGCAAATACCAGCCGCGCCGCGACATGGACGAGACCAAGCTCGTCGAGCTGGCCGAGTCGATCAAGTCGCAGGGCGTGATCCAGCCGATCCTGGTCCGCCAGCTTGGCGCGGACCGCTTCGAGATCGTGGCCGGCGAACGCCGCTGGCGCGCCTCGCAGCTGGCCGGCCTGGATGAAGTGCCGGTGGTGGTGCGCGAACTGGAAGACCGCACCGTCATTGCGATGGCGCTGATCGAGAACATCCAGCGCGAAGACCTCAACCCGCTCGAAGAAGCCGAAGCACTGCAGCGGCTGATCACCGAATTCGCGCTGACCCACGCCGAGGCCGCGCAGGCTGTCGGGCGCTCGCGTGCGGCGGTCTCCAACCTGCTGCGCCTGCTCGAGCTGCCGGTCGCGATCCGCCTGCTGCTGGAAACCCGCCGGCTGGAAATGGGCCATGCCCGCGCGCTGCTGACGCTGGCGCCGGAACTGGCCAGCAAGCTGGCCCAGGAAGCGGCCGACCAGGGCTGGTCGGTGCGCGAAGTCGAGCACCGCGCGCAGCAGTTCGCCGCCGGCAAGGTGCCGGGCGCGCTGCGCAAGAAGCCCGCGGCCGCCGCGCCGCAGGCCGACATCGCGTCGCTGGAAACCGAACTGTCCGAGTCGCTGGGCGCCCGCGTGGCGATCAACCACGGCCGTGGCGGCAAGGGCAAGCTGATCATCCATTACACCGACCTGGACACGCTGGATGGCGTGCTCGACCGACTTCGCGCACAGAAGGGCTGAGTCCCCGCAGGCGTCAGAGGATCCCCCCCAAGCAATGAACCCCACCAAGGTCGACCGCAACCATCTGTTGCGTCTGACCGACCTGCCGAATGTCGGGCCGGCCTGTGAGAAAGATCTCCGTCTGATCGGCATCCGCGTGCCAGCGCACCTGCGCGGTCGCGATGCCTATGACATGTACGCACAGCTGTGTCTGCGCACCGGCGTGATGCACGACCCCTGCGTGATCGATGTGTTCCTGTCGGTGCTGCGTTTCATGCAGGGCGAGGCACCGCGGCCATGGTGGGATTTCAGCAAGGAACGCAAGGCCACCCTGGCCAAGGAAACGCCGCTGAGCCTGTGGTGAAGCGGCACCGGGACGCGCGGATCGCCACGCGCGCGCCCCGGCATCACTGTATCGATACGTGGCGGTATGACGGACGGACCCCATGACGATTCTCGTGACCGGCGCAGCCGGTTTCATCGGCGCCAACACCTGCAAGGCCCTGCTCGCGCGCGGTGAGCGCGTGGTCGGCCTGGACAACTACAACGACTACTACGATCCGCAGATCAAGCGCGATCGCGTGGCCGCGCTGTGCCCGCAGGCCGACATCCGCGTGCTCGACCTGACCGACCGCGAGGGCCTGGCCGCGCTGTTCGACGAGGTCCAGCCGACCCGGGTCATCCACCTGGCCGCGCAGGCCGGCGTGCGTTACTCGCTGGAAAACCCGCATGCCTACGTCGACAGCAACCTCACCGGCTTCGTCAACATGCTGGAGCTGTGCCGCCATCGCGGCGTGGCCCATCTGGTGTATGCCTCCAGCAGCTCGGTGTACGGCGATTCGGCCACCCCGCCGTTCTCCGAAGACCAGCGCATCGACAAGCCGCGCTCGCTGTACGCCGCAACCAAGGCCGCCAACGAGCTGATGGCCTACACCTACGCCCAGCTGTTCGGGCTGCATGCCACCGGCCTGCGCTTCTTCACCGTGTACGGCCCGTGGGGCCGCCCGGACATGGCACCGCTGCTGTTCTCGCGCGCGGTGCTGGCCGGCCGCCCGATCGATGTCTTCAACGATGGAAAAATGCAGCGCGACTTCACACATGTCTCCGACATCGTGGACGGTATCCTCGGCGCGCTGGCGCATCCGTCCAGCGAGGTCGTTCCGCACCGCGTCTTCAATCTCGGCAATCACACGCCGATCGAGCTGGAGCATTTCATCGGTGTCATCGAGGCCGCGGCCGGACGCCCGGCGCAGAAGGTCTACAAGCCGATGCAGCCGGGCGACATGGTCCGCACCATGGCCGATACCACGCGGGCGCATGACGCGTTCGGCTATGAGCCGGCCATGCCGATCGAGCGCGGCCTGCCGCCGGTGGTGGCCTGGTGCCGCGATTATTTCGGTGCTCACGCCTGACACACACGCACCCATTCATCTTCGGATAACCTCGGGTGCGGAAAATGCGCGCTCTTTTTCGATCCTGGCCATTCGCAGAGTCCGACCATGAGCCAACCCCAGTTGTCGGTCGTCGTCCCGGTTTTCAATGAACGCGACAACGTCACGCCCCTGATCAACGAGATCACCACCGCGCTGCGCGGACGGATCGCGTTCGAAATCGTCTATGTGGACGATCATTCGCGCGACGACACGCTGGCGGTGCTGCACTCGCTGAAGGCCACCACGTCGGAACTGCGGGTGCTGCACCATGTCACCCAGAGCGGGCAGAGCACCGCGGTGCGCAACGGCGTCAAGCACGCCCGCGCGCCCTGGATCGCGACCCTGGACGGTGACGGCCAGAACGATCCGGCCGACATCCCCGGGCTTCTCGCCGCGCGCGCTGCGGCCGCCAGCGAGGTGAAGCTGTTCGCCGGCTGGCGCGTGCACCGCCAGGACTCGGGCAGCAAGCGCTGGGCCAGCAAGTGGGCCAACGCGATCCGCGCGCGCATGCTGCACGACGACACGCCCGATACCGGCTGCGGCATCAAGCTGTTCGAGCGTGCCGCGTTCCTGGACCTGCCGTATTTCGACCACATGCACCGCTACCTGCCGGCGCTGATGCAGCGTGCCGGCTGGAAGACCCTCAGCGTGCCGGTCAATCACCGCCATCGCACCGCGGGCGTATCCAAGTACAACAACCTCGGCCGCGCCCTGGTCGGCATCCGCGACCTGCGCGGGGTCGCCTGGCTGATCACGCGCAGCAAGCGCACCGCCGTGGAAGAACGCTGATGGAACTGCACTGGCTCGACCAGCCGCTGACCTGGCTGTACTGGACCGGCCTGCACGTGACCGGCTGGAAGCTGATCGGCTACACCGGCGCACTGATGTTCGGCGGCCGCTGGCTGGTCCAGTTCGTTGCCTCGCGCCGCGCCGGCAAGCCGGTGATCCCGCGCCTGTTCTGGTACATGAGCGTGGTCGGCAGCCTGATGACGCTGAGCTACTTCCTGTTCTCGGCCAAGCAGGACTCGGTGGGCGTGCTGCAGAACCTGTTCCCGGCGTTCACTGCGCTGTACAGCCTGAAGCTGGATATCGCGCACCGCGGCTGGAAGCGGGACAAGGCCAGCCATTAGGATAGATCCACGCCATGCGTGGATGCTTGCCGTGTCGGGGGCAGGACCTTTGATCCATGCAGTGCCCGACCGCTTGGTGCCATCATCGGGGTTTGCCGTCCCTCGGGAACCCCTGACCGTGAAATCACCGCTCGTTGCTGCGCTGCTGCTCGCCCTGGCCCTTCCTGCCGGCGCTGCCCTGGCCGCGCCTCCGGCTGCCCCGGCCGCCGCCCCGGCCAGCCTGGCCACTGAAGGTCCTGCCGATGCGCAGTTCCGCGCCATCTACGAGAAGGAATGGGCCTGGCGCGAGGCCGGGGGTGGTGAAGCCAGTGAGGATGGTGACGGCCCGGCCAACGCCACCCGCATGCCGGATGTCGGCGCGGCCGCGCAGCAGGCACGCCTGAAGGTCTGGGACGACGTGCTGGCCCAGCTGGACAAGGTCGACACCCAGGCGCTCTCGGCCGAAAACCGGATCAACTACGCGATCTACCGCGACCAGGTGTTCAACCTGGCCGCCGATGTGCGCCTGCGCGGCTATGAGATGCCGTTCAATGCCGATTCCTCGTTCTGGTCCAACCTGTCCTTCATGGCGCGGCGCGAGATGAAGACCGCGCAGGACTACCGCAACTACATCGCGCGCCTGAACGATGTGCCGCGCTATTTCGACCAGCAGACCGAGAACATGCGCGCCGGCCTCAAGCGCGGTTTCAGCGTCCCGCGTGCGGTGCTCGATGGGCGCGAGGTGTCGATCGCCACCGTGTCCGAACTGAAGGACCCGACCCAGTCACCGCTGTACGCACCGTTCAAGAAGCTGCCGGCCGGCATCCCCGCCGCCGAGCAGGCGCAGCTGCAGGAACAGGCCCGCCAGGCCATCGGCGGCAGCGTGGTGCCGGCCTTCGCCAAGCTGCGCACCTTCTTCGTCAGCGAGTACGTGCCGCAGGCGCGCACCACCCTGGCCGCCGAGGCGATGCCGGGCGGCAAGGCGTACTACAAGCAGCAGATCCACGAATACACCACGCTGGACCTGACCCCGCAGCAGATCCACGAGATCGGCCTGAAGGAAGTCGCGCGCATCCAGGCCGAAATGGACGGCATCATCAAGCAGGTCGGGTTCAAGGGCAGCTTCGCCGAATTCCTGACCTTCCTGCGCACCGATCCGCAGTTCTATGCCAGGACCCCGGACGAGCTGCTGCACCGCGCTGCCTGGATTTCCAAGCGCGTGGATGGCGTGATCGGCAAGTACATGACGCTGCCGCGCGCACGCTTCACCATCGTGCCCGTGCCGCCGGACATCGCCCCGTTCTGGACCGCGGGCCGCGGTGGCATGGGCACCTACTGGCTCAATACCTACAACCTGCCGGCGCGGCCGCTGTACAACCTGCCGGCGCTGACCCTGCACGAGTCCGATCCAGGCCATGCGCTGCAGGGCGCGCTCGCGGCAGAGCAGGGCGAGCAGCCCGCGTTCCGTCGCAACAACTACATCTCCGCGTACGGCGAAGGCTGGGGCCTGTACTGCGAGAAGCTCGGCGTGGAGATGGGCATCTATGAAACCCCGTACGAGGATTTCGGCCGCCTGACCTACGAGATGTGGCGCGCGGCGCGCCTGGTGATCGATACGGGGGTGCATCACAAGGGCTGGACCCGCGAGCAGGCGCTGTCCTACCTGCGCGACCACACCGCGCTGAGCGAGCATGAAGTGACCACCGAAGTGGACCGCTACATCTCCTGGCCGGGCCAGGCGCTGAGCTACAAGCTCGGCGAAATCGCGATCGTGCGCCTGCGCGCGCAGGCCGAGCAGGAACTGGGCGACCGTTTCGACGTCAAGGCCTTCCACGACGCCGTGCTCAGCCAGGGCTCGGTGCCGCTGCCGGTGCTGGAGGAACAGATCCAGGCCTTCATCGCCCAGCGCAAGGCCGCGGCCAGCTGATCCGCGTGGGGGCCGGTCATCGTGCCGGCCCCGCCAACGTGAACCACTGGACCCCGCTGCGATTGTGTAACGGCTTCGCACCCGGCTACCCTGCAAGCCATGTTCCGTCGTGCCCGCCCGCGTCCGTCCCTGCTGCTCCGCCTGCTGATGCTGGTGGTGGTCGGTGTGGGCGTGTTCGGCAGTTCGCTGGCCTCGGCCCTGGCCGACATCCACCTGACCGTGCACGCGGACAGCAGCGAGCTGCATGGCAGCCTGGATGACACGGCGTCCACCGCGCCTGGCGATGACGATGGCAATGACGACTGGCTGCATGCCCTGGTGCATTGCGGCCACTGCCATGGCCACGGCGGCGTGCTGCCGATGGCCGCGATGGCCTGGAGCCTGGCCGCCGCCCCCAGCCACGGTGTCCCTGCCGGGCTGATCGCGCAGCTGCGCTCACAGCCGCCCGAGAACCTGCTGCGTCCCCCGATAGCGATCTGATGCCCTGCGGCCGCGCGCCGCCGTTTGCCATCTGATCGTTCTCTGGAGACTCCCATGTGGATGCGTCTGGCAGCCTTGGCTGCCATTGCGTTCGTGCCGTGCGTGTACGCGCAGGGCACGACACCCGCCGTACCGTTGACCCTCGACGACGCCATCGCGCGCGTTGCCCAGTACCACCCCGACCTGCGCTTGGCCGAGGTCCAGCGCCCGGTATGGGACGCCCGCCGTGACGCGGCCGGGCTCCCGCCCCCGCTGACCCTGGGCGTGGAGCTGGAGAACGCGCTGGGCACCGGCGACAGCCGCGGCCTTGATGCGGCTGAAGCCACCGTCACCCTGGCCGGCGTGCTGGAACGTGGCGGCAAGCTGGATGCCCGCCGCGCCGTGGCCCAGGCCAACCTGGACAGCCTGGCTCCGCAGCGCGAAACCGCGCGGCTGGACCTGATGGCCGAGGTCGCACGCCGCTATCTGGCGGTGACCGACGCGCGCCAGCAACTGCGCATCGCCGAAACCGATATCGAACAGCGCAGGCGCGCGGTCGCCGCCGCACGGCTGCGCCTGCAGGCCGGTGCTTCGCCGGAGTCGGTGCTGATGACCGCCCAAGCGATGCTCGCCCAGGCCGAACTGGACCGCGATCGCGCCAAGCAGATGGACCAGTCCGCGCGTGCGGCGCTGTCGGCGCTGTGGCGCCAGCGCGATCCTGGCTTCGATGTCGTGACTGGCGACCCGATGCAGCTGCCCGCGCTGCAGGACTTCGCGGTGCTCGCCGACGCACTGCAGCGCACCCCGGAACTGGCCGTGCTGGCCGGCGAACGTCGCATCCGTGAGGCGCAGGTGCAGCTGGCCCGCACCCAGGCGCGGCCCGATGTCAGTTGGCAGGTCGGCGTGCGCAACAGCCGCGATACCCGCGATACCTCGTTGGTCGCGGGCTTCAGCCTGCCCTTGGGCAGCGTGCGCCGTGCCGGGCCGGAGATCCGCGCGGCGGAAGCCGAACTGGCGCTCAACAGCGTGGAGCGCGATGCGCGCGCACTGCAGTTGTACGCCACGCTCGCCGAAGCGCATGGCCGCTACCTGACCTCGCGGTTGGAAGTCACCCGCATGGGGCGCGATGTGCTGCCCCAGCTGCAGCGTGCCGAGAACGCTGCCGGGAAGGCCTGGCGTGCCGGCGCGATAAGTTACATGGAATGGGCCCAGCTGCAGGCGATGCGGATCGACGCACGCCAGCGCCAGCTTGAGGCGGCCATCGCCGCGCAGACCGCCCTGATCGAAATCCAGCGCCTGACCGGCCAGAGCATGGTCGCCGCTACCGACACCGTGTCCACGGAGGACCGCCGATGACCCTCTCCCAGACCCGTACCGCGCTGGCTGGCTGCCTGTTGATCGCGCTGATGGCGCTCACCGGCTGCGGCGGCACTGAGCCCGCTGCGGCACCGGCCAAGCCGGCCGGGACCGATGCCGGCCATGGTGAGGCCGGGCACGACGATGATCATGACGATCACGACGCCCCGGAAAGCACCACCATCGCCGCGGCCATGGCCGACCAGGCCGGCATCCGCGTCGCACCGGTCGTGGCCGGCACCATCGCCGACGAACACGACGTGCAGGGCCTGTTGACCCCGGTCGATGGCCGCGTCGCCCAGGTGATGGCGCGCTTCCCCGGCCCGATCCGCTCACTGCGCGCCAACGTCGGCGACCGCGTGCGCGCCGGCCAGGTGCTGGCCAGCATCGAGAGCAATCTCAGCCTCACTACGTACACGGTCAGCGCACCCATCGGCGGCGTGGTGCTCGCACGCCAGGCCCAGGTTGGCGGCGTCGCGGGTGAGGGCACGCCGCTGTTCGAGATCGGCGATCTCTCCACCCTGTGGGTCGACCTGCATATCTTCGGCAACGACACCCAGCACATCACCGCCGGCGTGCCGGTCACCGTGTCGCGGATGACCGACGGCGTCAGCCAGGCCACCACGCTGGAACGTGTGCTGCCCGGCACCGCCACCGCCAGCCAGAGTACGGTCGCCCGCGCCACGCTGCGCAACGACGACGGTCAGTGGCGACCCGGTGCCGCGGTCAAGGCGCGGATCGTCGTGGCCACCACCCCGGCTGCGCAGGTGGTGCCGCTGAGCGCGCTGCAGACGATGGACGGCAAGGACGTGGTGTTCGTGCGCGAAGGCGACACCTACACCGCGCGTGCGGTGACGCTGGGTGCGCGCGATGCGGGCAAGGTGGAAGTGCTCGATGGCCTGGCCGTCGGCGAAGACGTCGTGGTCGAGCAGAGCTATGTGGTCAAGGCCGACATCGGCAAGGCAGGGGCGTCGCATGAACATTGACGTGCCGCCGTGCCCCGCATGCGGAGGGCGCCCCCATGCTTGAGCGCATCATCCGCGCTGCCATCGCCCATCGCTGGCTGATGATGGCCCTGACGCTGGTGCTGATCGTCATTGGCAGCTGGAGCTTCACCCGGCTGCCGATCGACGCCACCCCGGACATCACCAACGTCCAGGTGCAGATCAACACCGCCGCCCCCGGCTATTCGCCGCTGGAGACCGAGCAACGCATCACCTACCCGGTGGAAACGGTGATGGCCGGCCTGCCGGCCATGGAGCAGGCGCGCTCGCTGTCGCGCTACGGGCTCTCGCAGGTGACCGTGGTGTTCAAGGACGGCACCGACATCTACTTCGCGCGCCAACAGGTCGCCGAACGCCTGCAGCAGGTCAAATCGCAGATTCCCGACGGCCTGGATCCACAGCTCGGACCGATCTCCACCGGCCTCGGCGAGATCTTCATGTACACCATCGATGCCGATCCCAAGGCACGCAAGGCCGATGGCACGGCGTACACCGCCACCGACCTGCGCACCCTGCAGGACTGGGTGATCCGGCCGCAGCTGCGCAACGTGCCCGGCGTCACCGAGGTCAACACCATCGGTGGCTTCCAGCGGCAGGTGCACATCACCCCCGACCCGGCGCGGCTGCGCGCGCTGGGTTTCACGCTGGAAGATGTCGCGCAGGCGGTGGAGACCAACAACCAGAACGTCGGCGCCGGTTACATCGAGCGCAACGGACAGCAGTTCCTGGTGCGCATTCCCGGCCAGGTCGCCAACCTGGAGGAGATCGGCAACATCGTGCTGGCCCGCCGCGAAGGCGTGCCGATCCACGTGCACGACGTCGCCCAGGTACAGGACGGACCGGAACTGCGCAGCGGCGCGGCTACCCAGAACGGCCATGAAGTGGTGATGGGCACCGTGGTGATGCTGATCGGGGCCAACAGCCGCGACGTCGCCCAGGCCGCGGCGGCGCGCCTGCAGCAGGCGCAGGCCAGCCTGCCCGAGGGCGTCACCGTCACCGCCAGCTACGACCGCAACGCGCTGGTGGACCGCACCATCGAGACGGTCGCCAAGAACCTGATCGAAGGCGCGTTGCTGGTGATCGTGGTGCTGTTCCTGCTGCTCGGCAATTTCCGTGCGGCGCTGATCACCGCGGCGGTGATTCCGCTGGCGATGCTGTTCACGCTGACCGGCATGGCCCGCGGTGGGGTGTCGGCCAACCTGATGAGCCTGGGCGCGCTGGACTTCGGCCTGATCGTCGACGGGGCAGTGATCATCATCGAGAACTGCCTGCGCCGCTTCGGCGAACGCCAGCATGTGCTCGGCCGCGACATGACCCGCGCAGAACGCTTCGCCGAAACCGCCAGCGCGACGGCCGAAGTGATCCGCCCCAGCCTGTTCGGGCTGGGCATCATCAACGCGGTGTACCTGCCGATCTTCGCGCTCACCGGGGTGGAAGGAAAAATGTTCCACCCGATGGCGATCACGGTGGTGCTGGCCCTGACCGGTGCGATGGTTCTGGCGCTGACCTTCGTTCCCGCCGCGATCGCACTGTTCCTCGGGGGGCGTGTGCAGGAGAAGGAGAACCGCCTGATGGCGTGGGTGCGCCGGCGCTACGAGCCGATGCTCGCGTTCGCCCTGCGTCGCGGCCGCTGGATGCTCGGCGGTGCGCTGGTGCTTGTGATCGGCTGCGGCCTGCTGGCCACGCGGCTGGGCAGCGAGTTCGTGCCGAACCTGGACGAGGGCGATGTCGCCATGCATGCGATGCGCATCCCCGGGACCAGCCTGACCCAGTCGATCGAGATGCAGAAGCAGATCGAGAACCGGCTGGTGCAGTTCGCCGAGGTGGACAAGGTGTTCTCCAAGATCGGTACGCCGGAGGTCGCCTCCGATCCGATGCCACCCTCGGTGGCCGATACCTTCATCATGATGAAACCGCGCAAGGCCTGGCCGGATCCGCGCAAATCGCGTGCGGCGCTGCTCGGCGAGCTGGAAGAAGCAGTCGAGCAGCTGCCCGGCAACAACTACGAGTTCACCCAGCCGATCCAGATGCGCACCAACGAGCTGATCTCCGGCGTGCGTGCCGACGTGGCGGTGATGTTGTTCGGCGATGACCTGGACACGCTGTTGTCGGTCGGCAAACGCATCGCGGCGGTGGCCGGCACCGTGCCGGGCGCGGCCGACGTGCGGGTGGAGGAAACCAGCGGGCTGCCGCTGCTGACCGTCACCCCGGATCGCACCGCGTTGGCCGGCTATGGGCTGAATCCAGGGCAGGTGCAGTCGACCGTGGCCACGGCGGTGGGCGGGCAGGTGGCAGGGCAGTTGTTCGAAGGCGACCGCCGCTTCGACATCGTGGTGCGCCTGCCGGAAGCGCTGCGCCAGGATCCGGCCGCGCTGGCGGACCTGCCGGTGTCGCTGGAGCCCGCGCTTGCGGATGCGGCCGATGAATCCAGCAGAGCGGGCAGCTGGACCAGCGGCAGTGCACGCACGGTGCCGTTGCGTGAGCTGGCGACCTTGAGCAACAGCGAAGGGCCGAACCAGATCAACCGCGAGAACGGCAAGCGCCGGATCGTGGTCACCGCCAACGTGCGCGATCGCGATCTCGGCGGGTTCGTCGGTGACCTGCAGCAGGCGATCGGACGGGACGTGCAGGTGCCCAACGGCTACTGGATCGAGTACGGCGGCAGCTTCGAGCAGCTGATCTCGGCCAGCCAGCGCCTGTCGGTCGTGGTGCCGGTGACATTGGCGATCATCTTCGCGCTGCTGTTCTGGGCATTCGGTTCGGTCAAGGATGCGGCCATCGTGTTCAGCGGGGTGCCGCTGGCGCTGACCGGCGGCGTGCTCGCGCTGGCGCTGCGCGGCATCCCGCTGTCGATCTCGGCCGGCGTCGGGTTCATCGCGCTGTCCGGCGTGGCGGTGCTCAACGGGCTGGTGATGATCAGTTTCGTGCGCAGTTTGCGCGAGCACGGCATGCCGCTGCCGGAGGCGGTACGCGACGGTGCGCTGGGCCGTCTGCGCCCGGTGCTGATGACCGCGCTGGTGGCTTCGCTCGGCTTCGTGCCGATGGCCTTCAACGTGGGCGCCGGCTCGGAAGTGCAGCGCCCGCTGGCGACCGTGGTGATCGGTGGCATCGTCTCGTCCACGCTGCTGACCCTGCTGGTGCTGCCGGTGCTGTACCGGTGGCTGCATCGGAAGGACGACGCGGCACGGGCTGTCGGGTGATTTTTGATCGTCGGGTAACACCCGACCGTTGGTCGGGTGATTCTTCAGGCGGCGCGAGTAAGTCCGTGTGCGCTGTGGTCGCTGCTATCGAGGTGACAGCCATGCCTCGATGGCAGCGACGCCGGTGCTGACGCCGTTCTCGGCGGCCATCGCGTGACCCAGCGCGGCCGCGCGGTCGCGGGTATCGGCACGTTCTGCAAACGCGATGGCCCGCCCCAGTGTCCCGGCGTCCAACCGCTTCGGCGACAGCGCCGCCGGTGCCACGCCCACCTGCTGCAACCGGTCCGCCCAGAAGAACTGATCCGCGGCGAACGGCATCACCAGCGATGGCACCCCGGCCCGGCAGGCCGAATGCGTGGTGCCGCTGCCACCGTGGTGGATCACCAGCGCGCAGCGCGGGAACAGTGCTTCGTGCGGGGTCGGCCCGAGCACGAACACGTTGGGCGGAAGCGGGGCACTGGGCAGCCCGGCCCAGCCCGGGAACAGCAGTACCCGCCGCGGCGCCAATGCCGCCAGCAGCGCGGGCAGCACCTGGTCGCGATCGAAGCCGGTCATGCTGCCGAACCCGAGGTAGACCGGCACGGGGCCAGCGTCCAGGAAGGCCTGCAGATCCGGGGGCGGCTGCCAGCCACGTGCGGGCGCGCGCCACTGGCCGCAGATCCGGTGGTTGGCGGGCCAGTCCGATGGAGGAGGCAGCAGGCTTGGCGAGATGCCGTACAGCATCGGCAGATCGCGCCAGGGCGAGGCACGCCCCGGCATGCCCAATGCCCGTCGCGCGGCGTTGATCGGACGGCGGAAGGTCCGCCACACCGCCTGGTTGACCAGGGTATAGCTGAAGCGATTGAGCGCGCCGGGCAGGCGCAGCCGTGGCAGGAACGGCGAGGGGAAGCCGGCAGTCGGGGTCAGCGGGATCATCCCGGTCCCGATCACGGGCAGCCCATGATGTTCGGCCACGGTCAGGCCCACGAAGGCGGCCAGCCCGCCGGTCAGCACCGCATCGCACCCGGCGGCGGCTGCATCGGCCTGGCGCATCCAGCCGGGCACGTGCCGTTGCGCCATCCGCGCCAAGCCCCGCGAGGCGGCGAGCCGGGCGTTGCCGCGCGAGACCAGCGCCACCACCTCGTCATGGATGTCGCCCTCCAGCGCGGCATGCGGGACGCCCAGCTGGCGCGCGGTCTCCAGCGTGCCGCGCTCGGCGAGCAGCAGCACCTCATGGCCGGCGCCTATCAGCCCATGGCAGAGCATCACCAGCGGGCGGGTGTCGCCTTCGGTGCCGTAGGTCAGGGCGAGCAGCTTCATGAAAGGCCGGGGGGGAAGGAGAGCAAAGGCGTTGGGGTCATCGTCACGTCCAGGTTGCAGGCCGGGGCAGACTAGCGGAGGGGCTGTCACGGGACCGGGATGGTGCGCCCGGGCCAGGCCGGCTTGCCGCAGGACCCAGGAGCGGGCATAATGCGCGGCTCGCTGTGTCCAAAAACCTTTGGATCGGTGGCCGGGAACACGTCATCCGGCCCGCCCTCGACAGCGTAACTCCTTGATTCTCATGACGTGTGGCGGGAAACCGCCGAGGCCGCCGTCGCCCGGGCTATGGGCTGACAACTACTTTCATCGAGGTGCGCAATGTCCCGCGTATGCCAAGTTTCCGGCAAGCGAGTGCAGACGGGTAACAACGTCTCGCACGCCAACAACAAGACCCGTCGTCGTTTCCTCCCGAACGTCCACTACCGCCGTTTCTGGGTGGCCAGTGAGAACCGTTGGGTCAAGCTTCGTGTTTCCGCGCATGCCCTGCGCACCATCGACAAGAACGGTATCGACTCCGTTCTGGCTGAGCTGCGTTCGCGCGGCGAAAAGGTCTGAGGAGTAAACGATCATGGCAGGCAAGCGCGATAAGATCCGTCTGATTTCGACGGCCAACACTGGCCACTTCTACACGACGGACAAGAACAAGAAGAACACCCCCGGGAAGATGGAATTCCTGAAGTACGATCCGGTCGTGCGCAAGCACGTCCTGTACAAGGAAGGCAAGATCAAGTAATCCGCAAGGATTCTTGAGCTTCCCGACGAAAAACCCGCCCTCGTGGCGGGTTTTTTGTTGGGCCGGCGATACGTGGAGCCGGCCAGCGGCCGGCACTACCGGTTGCATGCAGCGGCCCATGGCAGAATGCGATTCCCCTCCCGACGGGCGACGCGATGCTGTTCGAGTGGCTGCTGGGTTCGTGGTTGTTGATGCTGGATTGGCTGATCCGGCTGGCCGCGCTGTTCTGGATTCCGAGCCGCACCACGCCCGGTGCCGCACGCAGCTGGTTGCTGCTGGTCGGCTTCGTGCCGCTGCTCGGGCTGCCGCTGTATCTGCTGTTCGGCCATCCGTGGCTGTCGCGCCAGCGCGTGCAGCGCCAGGCCGAAGCGTCGCAGGTGATCCGCGAGGAGCAGGCCCTGCAGCCGCCGCTGCGCTGGACGCCCCCGCCGGACACGGCCACCGCCGAAATCGTGCCGCTGATCGAGCGCCAGGGCGATTTCATGCCCATCCATGGCAACGCGGTGGACCTGCTCACCGAGTACGACGCCTCGCTGCAGGCACTGATCGAGGACATCGACCAGGCGCGCGAGCGCGTGCACCTGCTCTACTACCTGATGTTCGACGATGCGGTCGGCGAGGCCATCGTGCAGGCCCTGCAGCGGGCTGCGGCGCGTGGAGTGCACTGCCGGTTGCTGCTCGATGCGGTCGGTGCCAAGCGTGGGCTCCGCCACTATCGGCGCCGCCTGCAGGCGCTCGGCGTGGACGTGCGCGCGATGCTGCCCGGCGGCCTGCGCTGGCGCCGCAGCGGCCGCATGGACCTGCGCAACCACCGCAAGATCGCGGTGATCGACAACCGCGTCGGTTACATCGGCTCGCAGAACCTGGCAGGGCCGCAGTTCGTCGCCGGCTACCCCAACAAGGAGCTGGTGGCGCGCGTGCGCGGGCCGGTGGTGGCGCACCTGGAAGCGGTGTTCGCCAGCGACTGGTACATGGAAACCGGGCAGCGCCTGGACGTACTCACGGCGGTGCCGGTGTGCTCGGCCGACGTGCCGACCCAGCTGCTGCCCAGCGGCCCGGCATATCCCTTCAGCAATGCGCGCGATGCGGTCAACGCGCTGATCCATCTGGCGCGGCGGCGCATCGTGCTGGTCACGCCGTATTTCGTGCCGGACGAAGCGACCCTGAGTGCGCTGCGCATCGCGGCGTTGTCCGGCGTGCAGGTGCAGCTGATCCTCTCGGCCAGCACCAACCAGCGGCTGACCTCGTGGGCACAGGAGGCGTACTACGATGAACTGCTGCGCAGCGGCGTGCGGATCGCGCTGTACGCGCCGCACTTCCTGCATGCCAAGCACCTGACCGTCGATGAGGACATCGCCCTGGTCGGCTCGATCAATCTCGACATCCGCTCGTTCGCGCTCAATGCCGAGATCGGCATGCTCTGCTATGACGCTGGCATGGTGCGCCAGCTGGCGCAGATCGAAGCCGACTATCTCGAACACGCGCAGCCACTGGATCTGGCGACGTGGCGCCAGCGACCGGCGTGGAAGCGCAGCCGCGAAGGGATCGCGCGGCTGGCCGATGCGTTGATGTAGTGCGCTGTGACGCACGTGGACGGCCGATCCACGCGCATCGCCTACAATCCGGGCATGACTGCGTCCGATACCCACCGCCAGTGTGATCTGGCCATCGTCGGCGGCGGCGCTGCCGGCGTCCTCGTCGCGCTGCAGGCCCTGCGCCATGCAGACCGACCATCACGCATCGTGCTGTTCGAGCCGGCCTCGGTCCTGGCCGAAGGCATCGCCTACGCCACGCCGTGGCCGGAGCACCTGCTGAACGTGCCGGCCGGCAAGATGAGCGCGCTGCCGGATCGGCCCGCGGATTTCCTCGATTACCTGCTCGACAGCGACGCGTTTCCCGACGTGCCGCGCACGGTGCTCGCGGACCAGTTCGTGCCGCGCCGCCACTATGCCGCCTACCTGCGCGCGCGGCTGGAGCAGGCGCGCGCGCACAGCGCGGCGGCGCTGGAGGTGGTTGAACAGCCGGTGTTCGCGCTGCAGCCCGATGCACACGGCGTGCAGCTGCGGCTGGACGATGACATGACCTGGAACGCGCGGCGGGTGGTGTTGGCCTGCGGCAACAGCATGCGCCCGCTGCCGGTTGCCGGTGCCGATGCCGATGCCCTGCCGCCGGCGCAGGTGGCGGAGGCCTGGGACTACGACGGCGTACGCGTGCTGGCCGGCGATGACGATCTGGCCATCATCGGCTCCGGCCTGAGCATGGCCGACAGCGTGGTCGCGCTGGCCGCCGCCGGGCACCGTGGGCGCATCTTCGTCCTGTCGCGCCACGCGCTGCTGCCCTTGCCGCACGCCCACGGCGCGGCGGTCAGCTTCGATCCGCAGCCGCTGTTGGCGATGTCGCTGCGCCAGCGCGTGCGCGAACTGCGCGGGCAGGCCCGCGCGGCCGTCGCCCAGGGCATCCCGTGGCAGAGCGTGATGGACCGCATCCGGCCGATGGGCCAGGCGCTGTGGTTGAGCCTGGGCGAGGGGGACCAGCGCCGCTTCCTGCGCCACGTGGTGCGCTATTGGGACGTGCACCGCCACCGCATCGCCGAATCGGTGCATGCCCAGGTCGCCGAGTTGGAGCGCTGCGGCCAGCTGCAGCGCCACCGCGCCCGGCTGGATGCGGTGCTGGTGCAGGAAACCGGGCTGCAGCTGCACGGGCGCAGCCCGGACAACGGCCTGCCACCGCTGACCGTGGCGGCGGTGATCAACGCCACCGGCGTGGAGACCCGCGCGCTGTCCATGCGCAATCCGCTGATCCGGCAGCTGTTGGCCGACGGGCATGCGCGGCCGGGGCCGCATGGCCTCGGCCTGGATGCGACGGTGGAAGAGGGCGGCCTGATCGACGGCCATGGCCAGCCGCAGCCGGCGATCCGGGTGGTCGGCAGCCTGCGCATCGGCACCCTGTGGGAGAGCCTGGCGATCCCGGAATTGCGGGTACAGGCGCAACAGGCCGCAGGGCACGCGCCAGGCTGACGCCTTGCGCGGGTAGGCCAGCTGCGGCGACACGCAGCACAGTCGAGCCGAGGTATCGACTGTGCTCATGCCTGTCTCTCAATCTTCGCATTGGTGACGGCGCGCCTACCGCTCTAGGCTGTTGTCTTTCAGACCGGAAACGCGCATGACGCTCACCTCACAACCGACGACGCGGCGCGGCCCCGCTACATGGGCCCTGACGCGCGGTGTAGTGGCCCTGTGGGGCATCGGCATGTTGCTGGTCGCCTGCCGGTCAGCGGTCAGTACCGACGCTCACTACGGCAAGCCGGCCAGTCCCGCCTCACCCGAGGCCAGCGTAACCCACAGTATTCCCGCCTGCCCGGCGGGCGCCGGCGTCATGGAAGGATGGAATGACCGCGCACCACCGCGGCGCATCTTCGGCAACGCCTGGTACGTGGGCACCTGCGGGCTGTCGGCGGTGCTGGTCACCTCCGACCAGGGCCACGTCCTGATCGACGGCGGCACCGTGGCAGCGGGTCCACTGATCGAGGCCAATATCCGGGCGCTGGGCTTCGATCCGCACGCGGTGAAATACCTGCTGAACTCGCACGAACATTCCGACCATGCCGCCGGCCTGGCCCACCTGCAGGCGGCGACCGGTGCCCCGCTGCTGGCGCGTGCGCCGGCGGTGGCCACGCTGCGCAGGGGGAGGAGCGACCGCAGCGACCCGCAGTACCTCGAACCCGGTGGGACCTTCCCGCCCGTGGCCGACGTCGCGGTGATCGCCGACGGCGAGGTGGTCCATGTTGGCCCGTTGGCGCTGACCGCGCATGCCACGCCGGGCCACACCCCCGGCGGCACCAGCTGGACCTGGCGTTCCTGCGAGGGCGCGCGGTGTCTGGATATCGCCTATACCGACAGCGTCAGTGCCATCTCCGATGCGCAGTATCGCTACCAGGATCATCCGGAGATGGTGGCTGCCTTCCGCCGCGGCCTGGACACCCTGGCCGCGTTGCCCTGCGACATCCTCGTAACGCCCCACCCGCTGGGCAGCGATCTGTTCGCCCGCCTGTCGGCTGATGGGGCGCCGCCGCTGGCGGATGAGGGTGCCTGTCGGCGTTACGCGCAGAACGGACGCGCCGGCCTGGACACCCGCCTGAAGGAGGAGGCTGCTGGCCGTAAGCCCTGACGCAGGGAGGACGCGGAGGGCGTAAAATAGCCCGATGGATGTTTCCCACTTGCTCGACGGGTTGAACCCCGCCCAGCGCGAAGCTGTGTCCGCCCCGCCCGGCCATCATCTGGTGCTTGCCGGTGCCGGTTCCGGCAAGACCCGCGTGCTTATCCACCGCATCGCCTGGCTCAATGAAGTCTGCGGCGTGCCGACCCATGGCATTTTTGCGGTGACCTTCACCAACAAGGCCGCCGGCGAGATGCGTCATCGCATCGACCTGCAGCTGCCGCAGGGCAGCCGTGGCGCCTGGATCGGCACCTTCCACGGCCTGGCCCACCGCCTGCTGCGCCTGCACTACCAGGATGCCAAACTGCCCGACAGCTTCCAGGTGCTGGATTCGGATGACCAGCTGCGGCTGGTCAAGCGCGTGGTCCAGCAGCTGGAGATCGACGACGGCAAGTTCCCGCCGAAGCAGATCGCCTGGTGGATCAACGAGCAGAAGGACGAGGGCCGCCGCCCGCAGCATATCCAGCCCGAGCCGCATGACGCGTGGCTGGAGACCATGCGCCAGGCGTATATCGCCTACCAGGAGCGCTGCGATCGCGCCGGCCTGGTCGATTTCGCCGAGCTGCTGCTGCGCGCGCATGAACTGCTGCGCGACAACCCGGCGCTGCTGGCCCACTACCGCTCGCGCTTCCGCGAGATCCTGGTGGACGAGTTCCAGGACACCAACGCCATCCAGTACGCCTTCGTGCGTGTGCTGGCCGGCGACAGCGGCCATGTGTTCGTGGTCGGCGATGACGACCAGGCCATCTATGGCTGGCGCGGCGCCAAGGTCGAGAACGTCCAGCGCTTCCTGAAGGATTTCCCGGGCGCGCAGACCGTGCGCCTGGAGCAGAACTACCGCTCCACCGCCAACATCCTCGGCGCCGCCAACGCGGTGATCGCGCACAACCCGGACCGTATCGGCAAGGAGTTGTGGACCGACAGCGGCGACGGTGACCCGATCGATCTGTACGCGGCCTACAACGAGATGGACGAGGCGCGTTACGTGGTCGAGCGCGCGCGCCAGTGGGTGCGCGATGGCGGCAGCTACGGCGACGTCGCCGTGCTCTACCGCAGCAACGCGCAGTCGCGTGCCTTCGAAGAAGCGCTGCTCTCCGAGCAGGTGCCGTACCGCGTGTACGGCGGCATGCGCTTCTTCGAGCGCGCTGAAATCAAGGATGCGCTGGCGTACCTGCGGTTGATGACCAACCGCAACGATGACGCGGCATTCGAGCGCGCGGTCAACACGCCGACGCGTGGCATCGGCGACCGCACTCTGGATGAAGTGCGCCGGTTGGCGCGCGCCCACGCGATCTCGCTGTGGGAGGCCACCATGCTGACCACCCAGGGCAATGCGCTCGCCGCGCGTGCACGCAACGCATTGGCCGGCTTCCTGGTGCTGGTCAACCAGCTCCAGGCCGAAGCCGACGAGATGACCCTGGCCGAACGCATCGACCACGTGCTGGTGCGCTCGGGCCTGCGCGAGCACTGGTCCAAGGAAAGCCGCAACGCGCTGGATTCGGAATCGCGCGCGGACAACCTGGACGAACTGGTCTCGGTGGCCTCGCGCTTCGTCCGTCGCGAAGACGATGTCGAAGAAACCCAGGACATGAGCGAGCTGGTCGCGTTCCTTGCCTACGCCTCGCTGGAGGCCGGCGAAGGCCAGGCCCAGGCCGGCGAAGAGGGCGTACAGCTGATGACGCTGCACGCCGCCAAGGGCCTGGAGTTCCCGCTGGTGTTCCTGGCCGGCATGGAAGATGGCCTGTTCCCGAGCGCGCGCTCGCTGGAAGAGAGTGGCCGGCTGGAAGAAGAGCGTCGCCTGGCCTACGTGGGCATCACCCGCGCGCGCCAGAAGCTGGTGCTCTGCTATGCCGAATCGCGCCGCATCCATGGCCAGGACAACTACAACGTGCCTTCGCGCTTCCTGCGCGAAATCCCGCGCGAGCTGGTGAACGAAGTACGCCCGAAGGTGCAGGTCTCGCGCGGTACCTCGCTCGGCGCCAACCGGGTGATGGGCCATGCGGCGCTGGAAGCACCGCCGCTCAAGCTGGGCGCGATGGTCAACCATCCCAAGTTCGGCGAAGGCATGGTCACCGACTACGAAGGCAGCGGCCAGCACGCCCGCGTGCAGGTCGAATTCATCGAGGCCGGCAGCAAGTGGCTGGTGATGGCGTACGCCAATCTGACGGTGCTCTGAGCAGCACTGTCATCGGTAGTGCCGGCCGCTGGCCGGCTGCGCTTTACGGTGGCGGTGTCCGGAGCCGGCCAGCGGCCGGCACTACAATGGCATCACCCTCTTCGAACAGGCCCCCGCCATGACCGATTCGCCGCTGCACCTCACCGTCAAATTGAACGCCAGGCTCCAGCCCGAGCATCGCCATGAGTTGTTCGAAGACCCGCTGGATGCGCTGCTGGGCAGTGCCGAGCTGGGTGAGATCACCGGCGGTGGCACCGCGCTGAGCGAAGAAGGCGAAGTGGATTACGGCGACATCGAGATCGCGTTGAACGATCCGGCCTCGCTGCCCGGCGTGATCGAGCTGCTGGAGCAGCTGGGTGCGCCGAAGGGTTCGCTGATCCAGCGCGAAGGCGCTCCCGATCAGCCGTTCGGCGTTACCGAAGGCCTGGCCTTGTATCTCAACGGCACCGATCTGCCGGACGAGGTCTACGAGCAGTGCGATTCGAACTATGTGTTCGAACAGATTGTCGAGCGCATCGACGGCCACGGCGAGATCTGCAGCTGGTGGCAGGGCCCGACCGAGACGGCGCTGTATCTGTATGGCGCCTCGTTCGACACCCTGCACGCGCGCATCGCCGACCTGCTGGCGAGCTACCCGCTGTGCCAGGGCGCACGCGTGGTGCGTACCGCCTGATCAGCAGTCCGGCGCGTGGCCTGCCGCATAGCGCAGGCCGCGGCGCAGCTGCGCGCGTACATTCGGATCGGCATATACCGCGGCATCGTGGCCCAGTCCGGTGTACCAGCTGCGGCCACCATCGAACGGCCGGCACCAGGCGATCGGATGATCGGTGCCCATGCTGCCGCCGTTGTAACGCGTCTCGTCCACGGTCGCGATGACCTGCACCCGGTCGCGCGGATTGCGCCGGTAGTTATAGATCTCGTCGCGGATCGGCCACGCCGGACCGGATGTCCTGCCGTCATGCTCAGGCTGCACGCGTGTTTCCTGCAGACCCTCCGGATGCTTGTGGAACCACGCGCCGACCAGCTCGCCGTACCACGGCCAGTCGTACTCGGTGTCGGCCGCGGCGTGTACCCCCATGAAGCCGCCGCCGTTGCGGATGAACTGCTCCATCGCGGCCTGCTGCGTGGCATCGAGCACGTCGCCGGTGGTGTTGGCGAAGACCACGGCGCGGTAGCGGGCGAGATTGTCGGCGCGGAAACTCCGGGGATCATCGCTCTGGTCCGCCACCATCCCGGCCTCGGCGCTCAGCTGGTGCAGCGTCGCCACGGCGACGGGAATCGAGTCGTGGTGGAATTTGGCAGTGCGGGTGAAGATCAGGACGCGGTCCGGATCAGGCGCGGCGTCGAGGTCGTCGATCGGCATCAGGGCCAGAGAGCACAGCAGGGCGATGAGCAGAGGGCGCATGCGCGAAGTCTGGCATGGGCGGTGTCCGTCTCCGTCCTGCGCTGCAGCACGGGCAGCGCAGGCCTGCGCTATCCGCGTTGCGGTGGGCCACGGCGCCTCGCTTCATCCCCGATCGCCCCCGGCTCATCCCGGATTTCACGCAGTTCGTCGCGTGCCGCTTGTCGCTGCCCGGGTCGGCGCCCAGAGTCTGCCCCTGTCCGCTGGGAGTGCACTCGTGAACAAGGGAATTCCGTATCTGCTTGCTGCACTGGTCCTGCTGACATGGTCGGCAGGCTGGGCCGAGCCGGTGCTGGCCCTGTTCCAGCACGCACAGACCTGCCTGGCCGGCGGTGGCGACTTCGACCTGCTGCGCCTGCGCTGCCAGCCGCAGCCCAGCGTGGTGTGCATCGGCCGGGCGACGCTGTGGTTCTGGCTGAGTGGCATCGTCTTCGCGGTGGTCGCATGGCTGGGCACGCGCTACACGGCGCGCTGACAGGCGGACGGCCAACCGGCATCATCAGCCTCTGTCCGAAGGAGGCCATATGGGTCCGAGCGAAAAGGAAAAGATGCTGTCAGGGAAGCCGTATCGCCCAGGCGACCCGGAGCTGCAGGCCGACATGGCCGCGGCCAAGGTCTGGATGGTCCGCTACAACGCGGCACTGGCCGAGAGCCCGGCCGCGCGCCGCGCACTGCTGCGCGAGCAGCTTGGCGCAGTCGGCGAGGGCGCGGTGATCCGGCCGCCGTTCCATTGCGACTACGGCTACAACATCCGCCTGGGCCAGGGCGTGTTCCTCAACTACAACTGCGTGATCCTGGACGTGGCCGAGGTCAGCATCGGCGATGGCACCCAGATCGGTCCCGCCGTGCAGATCTACGCCGCCGACCATCCGCGCGATCCGCAGGCGCGTGCCGAGGGCCTGGAGTCGGCCAGGCCGGTGCGGATCGGCCGCAACGTCTGGATCGGCGGCGGGGCGATCGTCCTGCCCGGCGTCAGCATCGGCGACGATGCGGTGGTGGGCGCGGGCAGCGTGGTCACCCGCGATGTCGCGGCCGGCGCAACCGTGGTCGGCAACCCTGCACGGGAGGTGCCGGCACGGCCGCACGGCGATTGATCCAGCTCAAGGCGTCGCGTCCACATCGGGTGTGCAATGGTGGTGTCCCCATTGCCCATCCCCAAGGAGCTCTGCCATGTACAAGCGCATCCTGATTGCCACCGATGGTTCGGAGCTGGCCGGGAAAGGCCTGGCCAAGGGCCTTGAGCTGGCCAGGGACCTCGACGCCGAGGTCGATATCGTGACCGTCTCCGAACCGTGGGCGGTGGGCATGTACGACGCGATGGGCTGGAGCGTGGGCTACATGAACACGCCCGAATACAAGGCCGACCGCGAGGAGACCGCGCAGAAGGTACTGCAGCCGGCCAAGGCCGCGGCCGAAGCACAGGGCCTGCGTACTGCCACCGTGCATGTGCTGGACCGCTATGCCGCCGACGGCATCATCGATACCGCCACCGAGCGCGGCAGTGACCTGATCGTGATGACCTCGCATGGCCGCCGTGGCGTCACCCGGGTACTGCTGGGCAGCCAGACCGCCGAGGTACTGGCCCGCAGCACGGTGCCGGTGCTGGTCATCCGGTAACGGGGAAAGCGGTATCCGGTAACGGAGATACCGGTAGTGTTGGCCGCTGGCCGGCGCCTCGGGTAGTCCGGTGCAGGCACAGCCGGCCAGCGGCCGGCCCTACGCATCCGGTGCGCGGCGTGCGCGTCCCGATCAGTCGCGCAGCTTCAACGTCTGCGATTCATCCAGCGTGCCATCCGGCTGCAGGACGACGTAACGCGCGCCGCTGCGGTCGAACAGCACCGGGATCGGGTCGCGGAACAGGGGGCGGCGCACGAAGCGCAGCTGCCAGCCGAAATGTTCGAGCGTCTCCACCGCCTGGCGCTGCTCCGCGGTCAGGCCGGCGCGCAGTTCAGCCGGATTCGGGGCGTTGCGGCGTTCGGGTGTGGTCATCGAGCGTAGACGTGCAGAGACGGGCTTGCTGCCCCGGCCACCGCGTGCGGGCACGGGGTGGCGGGGCGGACACCAGCGGGACTCACCAGCTGTAGAGCTTCCAGTAGACCGGCGAGACGCCGTCCTTGTCGCTGTCCATCCGGCCATCGCCATTCTGGTCGTACATGTAGAACGGCGCGCCGCGCGACGGGGTCACCTTGACCATCCGCAGCTGGCCGCCGACCCGGTACTCCTCGATGGTGTCGCCGTTGTCCTGGACCGTCTTGAGCACGTCGGCACCCGTGACATCGACCGGGGGCCTGTCGCCACCACCGGTGGCACAGCCGGCCAGCGCGAGCAGGCCTGCGAGCAACAGAATCTTCATGGGCCGGGAGTCCTTGGGCGAAGAAGGACTGATTATGCCCGATGGATCGTGAGCCCGGTGCCGACGACGGTCAGGGCCGGGCGCGTAGAATCGTCCCATGAGCCGATTAGTCCTGATTGACGGGTCCAGTTACCTGTATCGCGCGTTCCACGCGCTTCCGCCGCTGACCAACGCACACGGTGAACCCACCGGTGCCCTGTTCGGTGTGGTCAACATGCTGCGCGCCACCCTGAAGGAGCGCCCCGAGTACGTCGCCTTCGTGGTCGATGCGCCCGGCAAGACCTTCCGTGACGACCTGTATGCCGACTACAAGGCCAACCGCCCGCCGATGCCCGACGACCTGCGCCCGCAGATCGAGCCGATGTGCCGCATCGTCGAGGCGCTGGGCCTGAGCATCCTGCGCATCCCCGGCGTGGAAGCCGACGATGTGATCGGCACGCTGGCCCTGCAGGGCCACCGCGAGGGCCTGCAGGTGACCATCTCCACCGGCGACAAGGATTTCGCCCAGCTGGTCCGCCCGGGCATCGAGCTGGTCAACACCATGACCGGCAGCCGCATGGATTCGGACGCGGCCGTGATGGAGAAGTTCGGCGTGCGCGCCGACCAGATCGTCGACCTGCTGGCGCTGATGGGCGACGCGGTCGACAACGTGCCCGGCGTGGAGAAGTGCGGGCCCAAGACCGCCGCGAAGTGGCTGGCCGAGTACCAGCACCTGGACGGGGTGATGGCGGCGGCGCCGACCATGAAGGGCAAGATCGGCGAGAACCTGCGCGCGGCGCTGGAGCGCCTGCCGCTCAACCGCGAGCTGGTCACGATCCGTACCGATGTGCCGCTGGAAGTGACGGCGCAGACGCTGCCGCTGCGCGAGCCGGACGTGCCGTCACTGAGCGAGCTGTACCTGCGCTACGGCTTCACCCAGGCCCTCAAGGAGCTGGGCGGCCCCGTGCCGGCCCCGGCCGCTGCCAGTGATGCCCCGGTCAGCCTGCGCGGCACCGCAGCCGGCTACGCCCGTGCCACGCCGGATGACGCGGTGGTGCCGGTCGATCCCGCACTCTCGGCCCCCGGCGAGTACGAGATGGTGCTGACCACCGGCCAGCTGGAGGCCTGGGTGCAGCGCCTGGCCGATGCCGAGCTGATTTCCTTCGATACCGAGACCGATGCGCTGGACGCCATGCGCGCCAACCTGGTCGGCATCAGCCTGGCGGTCGAGCCGGGCCGGGCAGCCTATATCCCGGTCGGCCACGATTACCCCGGCGCGCCGGCGCAGCTGCCGCGCGAACAGGTGCTGGCGGCGTTGCGCCCGGCGCTGGAAGACCCTTCGAAGAAGAAGCTTGGCCAGCATGGCAAGTACGACCTGCACGTGCTGCGCCGCCACGGCGTGAACGTGCAGGGGTACCACGACGACACCATGCTGGAGAGCTTCGTGCTCAATTCCACCGCCACGCGCCATGACATGGACTCGCTGGCGATGCGCTACCTGGGCTACACCACGATCAAGTTCGAGGACGTGGCCGGCAAGGGCGCCAAGCAGATCTCGTTCTCGCAGGTGGGTCTGGACGAAGCCTGCCGCTACGCCGCCGAAGATGCCGACGTGACCCTGCGCCTGCATCACGCGCTGCAGCCGCAGCTGCAGGCCACGCCGTCGCTGGAGGGCGTCTACCGCGATATCGAGATGCCGCTGGTGCCCGTGCTGGCGCGGATCGAAGCCAATGGCGTGCACATCGACATGGCCGAGCTGCGCCGGCAGAGCCAGGACCTGGGCTCGCGCATGCTGGCCGCCCAGCAGAAGGCCACCGAGCTGGCCGGGCGCACCTTCAACCTGGATTCGCCCAAGCAGCTGCAGGCCGTGCTGTTCGACGAGCTCCAGCTGCCGGCGCTGGTGAAGACCCCCAAGGGACAGCCCAGCACCAATGAAGAGGCGCTGGAGGCGATCGCCGAGCAGCATGAACTGCCCCGCGTGATCCTGGAGTACCGCGGGCTGGCCAAGCTGCGCAGCACCTACACCGACAAACTGCCGGAGATGATCAACCAGGACACCGGGCGGGTACACACCAGCTACCACCAGTCCGGTGCCGCCACCGGCCGGTTGTCGTCCTCCGATCCGAACCTGCAGAACATCCCGATCCGCACCGAGGACGGACGCCGCATCCGCCGCGCTTTCGTCGCTCCGCCAGGACGCAAGATCCTGGCCTGCGATTACTCGCAGATCGAGCTGCGGATCATGGCCCACCTCTCCGAGGACCCGGGCCTGGTGCGGGCCTTCGAGCAGGGCGTGGACGTGCACCGGGCGACCGCGGCAGAAGTCTTCAGCCGGTCCCTGGACGAGGTGACCGCCAACGAGCGCCGGGCCGCCAAGGCGATCAACTTCGGCCTGATGTACGGCATGAGCGCGTTCGGGCTGGCCCGCAACCTGGGCATCGACCGCGGCCAGGCCCAGGACTACGTGGCCCTGTACTTCAGCCGCTACCCGGGCGTGCGCGATTTCATGGAGCGCATGCGCCAGCAGGCCCGTGACCAGGGCTATGTGGAAACCCTGTTCGGCCGCCGCCTGTACCTGAACGACATCAACGCCCGCAACCAGGGCCTGCGGGCCGGTGCTGAACGCGCGGCGATCAATGCCCCCATGCAGGGCACTGCGGCGGACATCATCAAGCGCGCCATGGTGAAGGTGGACGACTGGCTGCAGGACCATGGCGACCAGGCCAAGATGATTCTGCAGGTGCACGATGAACTGGTGTTTGAAACCGAAAGCAGTTTCCTCGACACCTTGCGTTTGAAAGTGGTTGAACTGATGTCTTCAGCGGCCGAACTGCGCGTGCCGCTGGTGGTGGACGCTGGCGTCGGTGATAACTGGGATGAGGCGCATTGAGGCCTGAATCACAGTCAAAAGGCTGAATTGGTTCATTGCTGCCCGATAATCTGACTGCTGGATGAATGTTCCCGGGAGGAGCCCAGTATTAATTGGGCCCCTTCACGAACTATCAATGTTCGAAGTGTTGTTATAGACCTCGACAGGCGCAATGCCTGTTGTGGATCTCTCCCATCCCCTGGAGCAGATCTCGGAACGGGGGCTCCTCCCCAAGCGCCCGTTCCCCGGCCCCGCTAACCTCCCCCTGGTTGGCGGGGCTTTTTATTTGTGGCGTCGGAACGCACGCCGCCGCCCGCGGCGCCGCCCATTGCCTCGGCCCCGGTGCCGGCCCATGCTGCCCGGACCAGTCGGGGAGAAGCAATGAGCGACCTGTTTGCATTGGCCATGCCGTGGTGGGAATTCATCCTGCGCGCGGTGGTGGTGTACGTGGTGGTGCTGGGCATGGTGCGGCTCTCGGGCAAACGCGCGCTGGGCCAGATCACCCCCTTCGACGTGTTGCTGATCGTGCTGCTCGGCAACGCGGTGCAGAACGCCCTGCTGGGCCAGGACACCTCCCTGGGCGGCGGCCTGCTGCTGGCGGCGACCCTGATTTCGATCAACTACGGCGTGGGCTGGCTGAGCACGCGCAGCCGACGCGTGGAGACCCTGGTCGAAGGCGAGCCGATCCTGATCGCCCGCGACGGCAAGGTGCTCGATTCGGTGCTCAAGCGCGAACTGGTTACCCCGGCCGATCTGGACGCCGCGATGCGCCAGCAGGGTTGCCTGTCGATCGACGACGTCGCCCTGGCGGTGCTGGAGATCAACGGGCACATCACGATCGTGCCGAAAAAATAATCAGACCCAGTCGCGCGGCACCAGGTAATCCGCCAGCCGCGCCTCATCGCTGCCGGCTTCCGGCTGGAAGCCATACTCCCAGCGCACGCGTGGCGGCAGGCTCATCAGGATGCTCTCGCTGCGCCCGCCGCTCTGCAGCCCGAACAGCGTGCCGCGGTCGTAGACCAGGTTGAATTCGACGTAGCGGCCGCGACGGTACAGCTGGAACTCGCGCTCGCGCTCGCCGTACGGGGTGTCCTTGCGACGCTCGACCAACGGCAGATAGGCCTCCAGGAAGCCATCGCCGACCGCGCGCAGATAGGCGAAATCGCGCTCGAAATCGCCATGCAGGTCGTCGAAGAACAGGCCGCCCACGCCGCGCGTCTCGTTGCGATGGCGCAGGAAGAAATACTCATCGCACCAGCGCTTGTGCGCGGCATAGCGCTCTTCGCCGAACGGTGCGCACAGATCGTGCGCGACCTGGTGCCAATGCCGCACGTCCTCGTCGATCGGATAGAACGGGGTGAGATCGAAGCCGCCGCCGAACCACGACGCGACCGCCACGCCATCGCGCTCGGCGCGGAAATAGCGCACGTTGGCGTGCGTGGTCGGCAGGTACGGATTGGCCGGATGGAACACCAGCGAGACGCCGGTGGCGCGCCACGAGGCACCGGCCAGCTCCGGGCGATTGGCCGAGGCCGACGGCGGCAGGCGCGTGCCGGCCACATCGGAGAACCCGATCCCGGCCTGCTCGAAGACCGCGCCATCGCGCAGGATGCGGGTGCGGCCACCGCCGCCCTCCGCGCGTTGCCACACATCTTCGGCAAAGCGCGCCTGGCCGTCGGCGGTTTCGATCGCCGCACAGATGCGGTCCTGCAGGTCGGTCAGATACGCGCGGACGCGGTCGAAGTCGTTCATGGGCGCTACTTTACCGCAGGCCGGTGCACGGCCTGCGTGTGCCCGCGTGAGCTCAACGGCCGCCTTTGCGGTTGGTGGCCTTGCTGTTTTTCGTCGGGGCGGGCGTTCCGGACGGTGTGTTCTCGGCATCGGCATCCGCATCCGCGTCGGCGTCGGCGTCGGCGTCGGCGTCGCCTTCGGCCGCCATGCGCTCGGCGATCTGCTCCAGCCCGGCGCTGACCTGCATCAGGCCCCAGTTGCGGGTCGCGTGCACATCGCAGGCGGCGTGCGTGCCTTTGCCATCCTTTGCGCAGATCGCGGCCATCTGCTCGGGTAGCGCCTCGTCACCGGTGTGTTCGTAGACGCTGGCCAGGTTCTCGCAGCCTTCGCGCACGCCGGCCGTGCACAGCTTCAGATAGAACGGCGCCGCCTCGGCCCAGCGGTCGCGCAGGGCCAACTGGTGGCCGGCGGCATTGCAGCCCTGCAGCTTGCCGGCCGCGCAGCAGGCCTGGGCGCCGCCCTCACGGCCCAGCGTCGGGCAGTCCCGCGGCAGCGGGGTTTCGACGAAAACCACCGGCGCGCTGCACTGCTGCGCCTCGCCGGTGCGCTCGTAATAGCTGAAGCGGTTCCAGCTGTCCATGCCGATCAGGTTGCCGTTGGCCAGGCGCTTGAACACGAAGTCGTCGCCCTGGTCATGGCGCACGCGGATGTCGCCATCGACCAGGCGCGCGCGCAGCTTGCCACCGAAGCCGCTGTCGAGCATGCCGCCATCCCCAAACGGCAGATGGTCCATCAGGCCCTGGCTGGCCACGTAGCTGCCGCAGGGCAGGGCGGTGGCCGCCAGTGGCGTCAGTGCCTGGGCATCCAGCCTGGCCAGCGGCGCCGCCCGCTCACAGGCGCGCGGGTCTTTGCCCTGGGTGCAGGCCCGCTGCAGCGCATCGCGGGCGGGGACCAGGCGGCCGGCCTCCCACAGGGCCTCCGCGGCCTTGGCGCAGAACGTACCGCCGGTCTGTGCCTGGCAGATCGTGGTGATCTCATCGAGCTGTGCTGCCGGCAGCGGCGAGGCATCGGCGGCGGCGAGCCCGCCGAGCAGGGCCTTGGCAAAGGCCTGGCCCATGGCGTCACGCGCGGCCTCCAGGCAGGCGGCCTGGTCGTATTGCGCGGACTCGGGCTTGCAGACCTCCGGCTCGGCCATATCCGGGCTGTCGTCCTGCGTAGCGGCCAGCGTCCTGGCCTCGTGTGCCTCGGACTGGAAGTTGGCCAGCAGGCGCTTGCAGGCGGCCGGGACATCCTCGCGGCACCACCGGCGGAGGCGGTCGTTGCTGGCGGAAAGCATGTCGTCCAGGCAGGTGCCGATCTCGGCCCGGCAGGACGCAGCGGGGAACACCGTGGCGGGGCGACAGGGGGCGGCCTTCTGCAACCGGTATTCGTTGAAGCGGTCGCTGAGCCGACGGCCGCCGTCCTCCACGGTCAGCGCGCCGACGCCGCCGTTGTCCAGGTCGGCCAGCTTCAACTCGTTGCCGAGGCGGCTGAGCAGGTACGGTTCGGGCGCCTGCCCGGGAATCTGCCGATAGCCCTGGTTGGCGCTCTCCAGCGTCAGCGTGGTGCCGGTGTCCTCGGCCAGGAAGGTGCCGCAGACCATGGCCTGCGCGGCCGCTGGCAGGCTGACCGCCGTGAGCAGGGTGAACAGCGTCGCACGCCAGCCGTGGCGGCGCAGGAGGGGAATCGAAACAGTCACAGCGTCATCCTTGCGGGGGTGGTGCAGCGCACGCGGGCGCTGCGGGGGAATCTCAGCGGCGGAACAGCGCACGCACATCCGGCGCACACAGGCGCACGATCAACCAGACATGGAGCACCGCGAACGCGACAGCGGTCAGTCCGGTCAATCCCGTCCAGATCACGCGCAGCGCCCGCAGGTCTCTGCGCAGCTGCAGGATCTCCAGCGAGTAGGTCTGCGCCGGCAGCTGCGCCAGCACATGCCGGAACGCATCGTCGACGGCCCACACCACCACTCCGTTGAGTACGGCGGTCACGGCGAGCAGCACGACGAACGACGCCCACGCCCCGCGCCAGCGGCGCAGCATGCCCCAGCACGACACGGCGCCGGCCAGGCTCGACACGCACAGCACCATGTTGGCCAGGACCGGATGCGCCAGCAGCCACTGCAGCGTGCCGGGCAGCCAGTGCAGGTCCGCATCGGCCAGCAGCGCCTGCAGCGCTTCCGAGCCCGACAGAGGGATCGCAATCAGCGCCAGCACCGCCCACAGCGCGGCCGAGGCCAGGCAGACCAGCAGCACGGACTTGAGCAGGGGCGCGAGGAACGCAGGTGCGCCATCCCCGCTGGGACGTGGCGTGAACGAAGGCAATTGCGGGGGAAACGACGCTGACATCCGGTGTCCTGGTTGGGCAGGCTACGACGTCTGGGTCGCAGCCACCGCGTTCGCGGCCGCGGGCAGGATATGGTCTGCGCTCAGTGGTGCCAAGCGCACGCCGTGCGGCGGGCGCAGCGGCACCCAGGCCAGTTCGGCGATTTCCGCCTGCGCCCGGGGCGTGCCGGTGACCCCCACCAGGTACACATCGGCGCGCACGCGGTGCCCGGTTTCGTGCACCGCCCAAGCCTCGAAGCGGCCCAACGCCACGGCGCTTTCGGCCACCAGGGTGACACCGAGTTCTTCCTGCAGCTCGCGCGCCAGGGCGACCAGGGGCGCCTCGCCGGGCTCGTACTTGCCGCCGGGCTGGATGAAGGTCTCCGAGCCCTGTTTGCGCACCACCAGCACGCGGCCGCCGGCATCGAAAACGACCGCGGCGACGATATCGATCGTCGCCGCGGCGTGCTGCACGTCAGTGGGCACCGACGTCATCGCTGGATTACTTCAGGGTCTGCTCGAACAGCTTGAGGATGCGCTTGTACTGGTCCAGCCAGGAATCGGCACGCACATAGCCATGGCGCTCCAGCGGGTACGGCGCGATCGTCCAGTTGTCCTTGTGCAGCTCGATCAGTTTCTGGGTGAGGTTGACCGAGTCCTGGAAGAACACGTTGTCGTCCATCATCCCGTGCGCGATCAGCAGGTGATCCTGCAGGCCTTCGGCGTATTCGATCGGCGACGACGTGCGGTACGCCTCCGGGTCGATGTCCGGGGTGTTGAGGATGTTGGCGGTGTAGCCGTGGTTGTACTGGTGCCAGTCGACCACCGGACGCAGCGCGGCACCGGCCTTGAACGTGCCCGGCGAGCGGAACAGCGCCATGAAGGTCATGAAGCCGCCGTAGGAGCCGCCGTAGATGCCGGCGTGGTCGCGGTCGCCCTGCTTGGTCTGGACGAGCCAGTCGAGGCCGTCCTTGTAGTCTTCCAGTTCCGGATGGCCCATGTTGCGGTAGATCGCCGTGCGCCAGTCGCGGCCATAGCCGGCGCTGCCGCGGTAATCCATGTCCAGCACCACATAGCCCTTCTGCACCAGCAGGTTGTGGAACATCTGCTCGCGGAAGTAGGCCGGGTACTGCTGGTGCACGTTCTGCAGGTAACCGGCGCCGTGCACGAACATGGCGATCGGGTACTGCTTGCCCGGCTCGAAGGTCTCCGGGCCGTAGTACTTGGCCCAGACCACGCCGGCACCGTGCTTGGACGGTACCTGCACCAGCTTGGGCTGGATCCACTCGCGCGCCTTGAATTCGGCGGTGCGGGTATCGGTCAGCACCTTGGCCTGGCCACCGGCGGTGGGCACCACCGCCAGCTGGGTCGGCAGGTAGGCGCCGGAGTAACGCACCAGCAGCTGCTGGCCGTCCGGGGAGAGCGAGAAGTCTTCCACGCCATTGAGCGAGGTCAGCTCACGCACCTGCCTGCTGGCGCTGTCCACCGCGCACACTTCGTAGTCGCCCGGCGACTGCTGGTTGCACAGGAAGTAGAAGCCGCGGCCGTCGGCGCTGGGCACCGGCATCGAGGTTTCCCACTTGCCACCGGTCAGCGCCTGCGGCCTGGCCGTGCCCTGCTGGGTGTACAGATGCGAATAGCCGGATTCTTCGGACAGCAGCCACAGCGTGCGGTTGTCGTTGGACCAGCCGAAATCGTTGAAGCTCCAGTTGATCCAGGCGCTGTCGGTCAGGCGATGACGCGTCTCCAGCTTGCCGCTGGCCGGGGCCACGCTGGCGATCCAGCGGTCCTTGTTGTCGTTGGCACGCAGCATGATCGCGGCCTGCTGGCCATCGGGGCTCCAGCGGATGCCGGGCGCACCGGGGCCACCGAGCACTTCCACCGGGCGGTTGCCCTTCAGGGCATCCTTGCCGGCCGCCTTGCGCAGCGCGGCCAGCGGGTCGGTGGCGATGCCCGGCAGGCCGTCCAGCGACAGCGGCTTGACCGTACCGGCGACGGCATCGACCAGCCACAGCGCGTTCGGTTCCGGATCGTTGCGGCCGACGCGGGTGCGGGTGTCTTCGAACTCCTCGTAACCGGATTCGGTCACGTATTTGGGCATCTTGCCGCCGCGGCCTTCATCGAAGCTCTTCGGCTTGGTCACCACGATCAGGGTGCGCGCATCGGGCGAGAGCACGCTGTCGACGATCTCCACGTCGGCGCCCAGATACACCGGGCCCGGCGCGCGGGTGCCGTCGGCACGGCGCCAGCTGGCTTCCTGCGCCTTGAGCGCCTCGCGCTGGGCGCGGTCGTTGCGCAGCGTGGCCAGGGTGCGCAGCTGCTGCTCGCGCAGGGTGTCGGGCTTGGGGGCGTCGTCCGGGTTCTTCTCGGCCTTCAGGCTGGCCACCTGCTGCACGCCGGCGGCGGCGGTCCAGTGGAACCAGTCCTGGCCGGTGCGCCAGATCACGCCGCCGTCGCGGGCGAAATTGACCGCGCTGGACTTTTCCGTGCTGCGGGTCAGCTGGGTCAGCGCGCCGCTGCGCAGGTCGCGCACGAACACATCGCCATTGCGCACGAAGGCCGAGCGCTGGCGCGCGCTGTCGTAGACCGGGCTGTCCACGTCCAGGGTGCCGCGCTGGTCATCGCCAACCTGCGTGGCCACGCCCCCGGCGACCGGCTGGCGGAAGGTGTCGCGCACCGGGCTGCCGGTGCGCTTGAGCTGGTACTCGACCTGCTGGCTGTTCCAGGACCACCACGCGCTCTCGACCGGCGGGCCGATCCAGTCCGGGTCGGCCATCGCCTGCTCGATGGTGATCGGCGTCGGCGCCGCATGGGCAGCGCCACCGAGAGCGGCGAGCAGCAGCAGGGACAAAGGCAGCGTTCTGGGCATTGCGGGCGGCACCGTAGTAGAAAACCCGGCAAGCGTAGCAGCCGCAAGGGGCGGGGGAGGGGGCCACAGGTCATGGGCGTGCGCTCATGAGCGACGGCAGGTGGATCGGGCGCTGGGCCCCCATACCCTTTCCGGCGAATGTCCTCCGGCGCCGGCCTGCGGCCGCCCCCTCCCCCTTTATTTCGCCTCCAAGGGTATGGGGGCCCAGCGCCCGACCCACCGCCAGGCCAATACGGGGCGCACCAACCCAAGACCGGCTTCACCTGCGACAAAGTGAAGCAGCGCGTCACCGGGTCGCATGTGCCTTTCACGGATACAGGCCCAGACTGGTGCGGATTTCCAGAAACCAGGCGGAGGCGTCACGTGGACGCGTTGTTGTTGTCGCGGATCCAGTTCGGGTTCGTCATCAGTTTCCATGTGCTGTTCCCGGCCTTCACGATCGGTACCGCCAGCTGGCTGGCGTTTGTCGAATCGCGCTGGCTGCGTACCGGCAATCCGGTCTGGCGCGAGCTGTATTTCTTCTGGCAGAAGATCTTTGCCGTGTCCTTCGGCATGGGCGTGGTCAGCGGCATCGTCATGGCCTTCCAGTTCGGTACCAACTGGCCGCGGCTGAGCGAGGTCGCCGGGACGGTGATCGGGCCGCTGCTGACCTATGAAGTGCTCACCGCGTTCTTCCTGGAGGCCAGCTTCCTGGGCGTGATGATGTTCGGCTGGGGCAAGGTCTCGCCGCGCCTGCATTTCTTCTCCACCTGCATGGTGGCGCTGGGCACGCTGGTATCCACGTTCTGGATCCTGTCCTCCAACAGCTGGCTGCAGACGCCGGCCGGTTACGAAATCATCGACGGGATCGTGCACCCGCAGAACTGGTGGCAGGTGGTGTTCAACCCTTCGTTCCCGTATCGCCTGGCGCACATGGCCTTGGGCTCGTTCATCACGACGTGCTTCGTGATCGGCGGCGTGGGCGCGTGGTACCTGCGCAGGGACGTGCACCGCGAGGCCGGGCGCAAGATGCTGCTGGCGGCGGTCGGCTTCGCGGCGCTGACGGTTCCGGTGCAGATCTTCGTCGGCGACATGCACGGCCTGAACACGCTCAAGCACCAGCCGATGAAGATCGCCGCGATGGAAGCGCACTGGCACTCCGAAGGCGAGGGCAAGGGCGTCCCGCTGGTGGTATTCGCGGTGCCCAACGAAAAGGCCGAGCGCAATGACTACGAAATCGCGATCCCGCGCCTGGGCAGCCTGATCCTGACCCATTCGCTGGACGGCAGCTTCGATCCGCTGACCTCGGTGCCCGCCAGCGATCGGCCCCCGGTGGTACCGGTGTTCTTCGCGTTCCGGGTGATGGTCGGGCTGGGCACGCTGATGCTGCTCCTGGCCTGGGTCTCGGCCTTCCAGTGGTGGCGCGGCAAACTGCTGCAGTCGCGCTGGTTGATCCGCGGCTGGAACTGGATGCTGCCCAGTGGCTTCATCGCGCTGATCTCGGGGTGGTTCGTGACCGAGATGGGCCGGCAGCCGTGGGTGGTCTACGGCGTGCTGCGGACCGCTGATGCGGTGGGTCCGCAGAGCGCGTGGATGACGGCGCTGTCGCTGGGCGTGTACATCGTCGGCTACGCGTTCGTGTTCGGCTGGGGCATCTGGTACCTGGTGAAGATCATCCGTACCGGTCCCAAGCCGCACGATCCGGCGCCGAAACTGGATGCCGGCAGCCACACCCCGGCGCGGCCGCTGTCCGGTGCCGATGAACCGCTGGAGGAGCGCTGAGATGGAGATGACGACCTGGCTGCCCGTGGCATGGTTCGCGGTGATCGGTTTTGGTGTGCTGATGTATGTGGTGCTGGATGGCTTCGTCCTCGGCATCGGCATCCTCGCGCCGATGGCCGAGGATGAAGAACAGCTCGACATCATGATGAACACCGCCGCCCCGATCTGGGACGGCAACGAAACCTGGCTGGTGCTGGGCGGGGCCGGGCTGATGGCGGCGTTCCCGAAGGCCTACGCGGCGCTGCTGTCGGCGCTGTACCTGCCGGTTCTGCTGCTGGTGGTGGCGCTGGTATTCCGCGGCGTGGCGTTCGAATTCCGCTTCAAGGCGCACCGCTCGCGCAAACTGTGGAGCGTGGCGTTCGGCCTGGGGTCGCTGCTGGCCGCCTTCGCGCAGGGCGTGATCCTGGGCGCGCTGGTGCAGGGCCTGCAGGTGGTGGACGGCCGTTACGTCGGCGGCGCGTTCAGCTGGTTCAGCCCGTTCTCGATGCTGACCGGCGCGGCGGTGGTGTTCGGTTACGCTTTGCTGGGCAGTACGTGGCTGATCCTCAAGACCGAAGGCCGCGAGCAGACCTTCGCCCGCACCTTGACCCGCCCGCTGGTGGTGGCGGTGATCGTGTTCATGGGGCTGGTCAGCGCCTGGCTGCCGTTCCTGGATTCGCGCCTGATGGCGCGCTGGTTCAGCGATGGCAACTTCTGGTGGCTCTCTCCCGTGCCGTTGCTGACCCTGGCGGTGGCGACCGCACTGTGGCGCAGCGCGATGCACCCCAAGCGCGACCTGCCGCCGTTCCTGTTGACGCTGGCCCTGTTCGTGCTCGGCTTCATCGGCCTGGTGCTGGGCATGTGGCCCTACCTGCTGCCGCCGAGCATGACCTTGTGGCAGGCAGCCGCCCCGGCATCGTCATTGAGTTTCAGCCTGGTCGGGCTGGTGATCCTGCTGCCGGTGATCCTGGGCTACACGGCGTGGTCATACCGGGTATTCCGCGGCAAGGTGCGGGCGGATGTGGGGTATCACTGAGGAAAGCGCGGTGGCTCTTCCCGGTTCCGTGTGGGCGAGGGCGGTCAGACCCTGCCCGGACGCGCCGTAAACCCATCCATGGGGGCTCGTGAGCGGCATCCATGCCGCTCCAACGGTCCCGGCAAGGTCTGACCGCCCTCGCCCTGCAGAGTTTGCGTCGTCGGTTGGAAGAGGCCAGCCGCAAAAGAAGGGTCAAGGGCAGCCGACCAGCGGTCGGCTCTACCAGAGCCAGAGCGTGAGATCGCCTGATAGATCAAGACGAAGGGTCAGGCAGCCGATTAGACGCGCCGTGTTTTTGCCCTTTCCTTTGCCCACCAGCCAACTGTCGAAGGGGCGGTGTGGGTGGGGTGGCGGGACCATGTGTTGCCATGGATGGCAACACATGAGCTTACATGGACGTACTTGCAGCGGGTCCCGACACCCCACCCACGCCGACCCAGGCCAGGCACAACCGGCAAACCAAAGCTTTAGGCTCAGCCGTGCAGCCCCTCGATCTCCACCAGCAGCTCCGCACGACACACCTCGGCGTGCAACACCACGAACGGCGGCGCCGTCGGCAGTGCCGCCATCTGCGCCGCCACCGCCGCCATATCCTCCGCACGACGCACATACACCTTCAGCACCGACCTCGAACCCAACACCGGTGACAGCGACGGCCGCTGACCGCGCGCCGTATCCACCAGACTCTGCAGATTCGTCAGCGTCTCCCGCAACTGCTCATCCACCGCCCCCGTGTGCTGCGACACATGCCCCACGATCGCCGCCGTCCCCGACTGCAGCAACGGCAGGCCCGTGGCCAACGGCGGCAGCAGCGCCCGCGAAAAACTCGGCGACTGCGGCCCGTACTGGCGCGGATAGCGGAACGCGCTCACCTGGCGCGGATTCTCCAGTGGCAAGCCCGGCTCGCGCGCCGACAACCAGTACACCTGCAGGCGGCGCTCACCATCGAAACGACCAATGCACGTCGCCGCCGGCAGCGCGGCTTCATCCAGTTCCCGCAGGCCGCGCACGCGGCCCACGCAGAAACGCCGGTAGCGTTCCTGATCGCCCTCGCCTTCGGTCACCGCGTCGAGATAGTTCCAGGTCCGCAACAGATGCGGATACCCGCAGCGCGACAGGAACGCACTCATCCGCGCGTAGGCCTCGGCCGCGGCGGTCTCGATGTCGCTGTCGATCTCGTCGATGTCCAGCACCCCGAACAGCAGCTGGCCGTTGTGCGACCAGCGCACGCCGTCGGTGACACCGTGCTCGGCGGGCGTGTCACCCCGCCACACCTCGACCTGCGCCGGGCCCTGCTCGGCCAGCGGCACCTGCACCCAGCGCGGGTCCGACAGCAGCGCGGGGTGCAGGCCGAAGCCGAACACCGCCAGGGTGTGGGGGTCCGCCAGGGCCGCGTCACGCTGCGCCGCCGGGACATAGGTGACATCGAACAACGCAGGTCCGGGGGAAAGGGGGGCGACTGCCGGGGCCGTTGCGTTGTCGATCGTGTTGCTCATTTCAGAATGTGAATGCTGCCAGTGCCGAGAGTGTCATGATAGCGTGCGCTCCTTTCTCGGCACCGCCACCGGTGCCAGGCGATGTCGACGACAGGCGTGGAATGGCTGGCATGGGGGGCCGTTCTGCGTTGCCACCCCGGCTCGTGCCTTCTCTTGGTACCCATCCATCATGTTGGCGGGAATGATTGAGTTTTCTGTAATCGATTGGGCGGCGTGGGCGCCGGGCATCACCACCCGGGCGGAGTGGCAGGCGTGGGCGAAGGCCCCCTGGCTGCCGGCCGGCGACGATACCCCGGCGTTGTCCGAAGTGCCGGCCATGCAGCGGCGCCGGATCGAACGGCTGGGGCGCATGGCGATCCAGACCGCGTGCTGGTGCGAGCAGCCCGACGACGGTGGCCAGGTGCCGCTGGTGTTCGCCTCGCGCCATGGCGATGTGGCCCGCTCGATGGAACTGCTCAACACCTTGAGCGCGGACCAGCCGATGTCGCCGACCGGCTTCGGGCTGTCGGTCCACAACGCGATCGCCGCGCTGTACTCGATCGCCCGCGGGCACCGGGGCAACTATCTGGCCCTCGCGGCCGGCCGCGCCACGGTCGAGACCGCCTGCGTCGAGGCCTTCGGGCTGCTCGCCGATGGCGCGCCCGAGGTGCGGCTGGTGGTCTATGAATCCCCCTTGCCATCGATCTACGCCGGCTTCGCCGACGAGCCCGACCCGTTCTTCGCCTGGTGCTGGCGGCTGGGACCGGCCGACGGTCCGGGCACCCGGCTGTCGCTGGGCTGGGGCGCCGGCGGCGAGGACCGTCCCTCCCAGGGGTTGCCGCACGGCCTGGAAGCCCTGCGCTTCCTGCTGGGCGGCGGGCCTGCGCTGGGGCTGGATGCCGACGGCCAGCATTGGACCTGGCAGCGCCATGGCTGAGCGTTGGCCGGCCCGGATCAACCGTGCCTGGCGGGTGCTGGGCACGGGCCTGAGCTTTGCCGCCTTCGGGATCGGCGGGCTGGTACTGGGCGGCCTGCTGTCCCTGTCGCTGCTGCTGATCCGCGATCCGGTGCGCCGGCGCGTGCTGGCCCGGCGGCTGGTGCAGGCCGGGTTCGCCACCCACGTGGGCCTGATGCACCGGCTCGGGCTGATGACATATGACATCCGCGGGGGCGAGCGCCTGCAGCGCAACGGTCTGTTGATCCTGGCCAACCACCCGACCCTGATCGACGTTGTGCTGTTGATCGCCCAGCTCCCCGATGCCGACTGCGTGGTCAAGCAGGCGGTGGCGCGCAACCCGTTCATGCGCGGCCCGGTCCGGGCCGCGGGCTATGTCTCCAATGACGACGGTGCCGGGCTGGTCGACGACTGCATCGCCGCGGTCCGCGCCGGCGGCAACCTGGTGATCTTCCCCGAGGGCACCCGCACGGTGCCCGGCCAGCCGCCAAAGCTGCAGCGCGGGGCGGCCAACATCGCGGTGCGGGGCCGGCTGGACATCACCCCGGTGCGGATCACCTGCACCCCGCCGACCCTGACCAAGGGTCAGAAATGGTATCGTGTGCCATCACGGCGATTTCACGTTCAGCTGGAAGTCGGGGAAGATCTCCCGATTGCCCCGTTTCTGAACGAGACCGGCGATGCGCCCAGGGGGGATGCCTTGGCGGCCAGGCGTGTGACCGATCATCTTGCCCATTACTTCGACTTCGCTGGAGACCCGACCCGTGCAGGCACTTGAGCACGAGATCAAGGAATTGATCATTTCATCGCTTTCACTGGAAGACATCACTCCCGAAGACATCGATTCCGCCGCGCCCCTGTTCGTCGAGGGCCTGGGCCTGGATTCGATCGACGCGCTGGAACTTGGATTGGCCCTGCAGAAAAAGTACGGTGTCAGCCTGTCAGCCGATTCGGAAGAGACCCGTCGCCATTTCTCCAGCGTGCGTGCCCTGAGCGAGTTTGTCGCCGCACGCCAGCCGTCCTAACGGCGCGTCAGGATTTACCCATGACCAAGACCGAACTTTTCGAGCGCATCGTCAAGATCCTCAAGGACAGCTTTGAGATCGAGCCGAGCCGCATCACGCCCGCCGCGCGCCTGTACGACGACCTGGACATCGACAGCATCGACGCGGTCGACCTGATCGTGCAGCTCAAGCCGCTGCTCGGCCGCAATCTGCAGCCGGAAGCGTTCAAGCAGGTGCGTACCGTGCAGGACATCGTGGATGTGGTGCACGGGCTGTTGCCCGGTCAAGCGGCCGCCTGACGGCCATCGCTGAAGACTGACCATGGTCCGGGTACGCGTCGCGGCGTTTGCGTTGCTGTCGCTGGCATACCCGCTGGTGGTCTACCTGTCGCTCGGCCGGTTCGAGCCACGCTGGTTGTCGCTGCTGCTGTTCACCCTGGCCGCGCTGCGCGCGCTGACCACCCGCCAGGCGGTGTGGTGGGTGGCCGCGCTCGGCACCGGCCTGCTCGCCCTGATCGCCACGGCCTTCAACGAGGCGCTGCCGCTGAAGCTGTACCCGGCACTGGTGAACGCGGTGATGCTGGTGATCTTCGGCACCAGCCTGCGCTTCGGGCCCAGTGCCGTGGAGCGCCTGGCGCGGCTGAGCGAGCCGGATCTGCCGCCGTTTGCGGTGCTCTACACCCGCCGCGTCACCTGGATCTGGTGCGGTTTCTTTGTTCTCAACGGAAGTCTGGCCCTGGCCACGGCGCTGTGGGCGTCCAACCAGGTCTGGGCGTTCTACAACGGAGTGTTGGCCTACGTGATGATGGGTGCGCTGTTTGGCGGGGAATGGCTGGTCCGGCGACGGGTCAAGGCGGCGCATGCCCATGGCTGAGTGGATCGCCCTGGACCGGCTGGCGCTGGCGCCGCGGCCCGGCCGCATCGTCGGCAGCGCCGGCGACACCGTGGTGGAGCACCCGCAGTTCCGTGCGCAGGTGCTGCGCTGGCAGCAGGCGTTCGCGCGCGCGCCTGGCGCCGACTGGGCGCTGTATTTCGATGACACGCTCACCTTCGCCGCCGCCCTGCTGGGCGCCTGGCATGCCGGCAAGCGCGTGTTCCTCGGTGGCGACAACCTGCCGGCCACGCTGGAAGGACTGAGCCCGCGCGTGGCCGGATTCGCCGGTGACGTGCCGGCGCGGTACGCGCCGCTGCAGCCCGACGTGGAGGTCGACCCGGCGCAGGTGCTGCAACCGCTGGATGAGGCGGTGCTGGAGCTGGTGGTGTTCACCTCCGGCAGCACCGGGGCGCCGAGCGCGATCGTCAAGCGCATGCGCCAGCTGACCCGCGAGGTGGATGCGCTGCAGGCTGCGTTCGGCGAGCAGCTCGATGGCGCGCAGGTGCAGGGCACGGTCTCGCACCAGCACATCTACGGGCTGCTGTTCCGGGTGTTGTGGCCGTTGGCGGCCGGGCGCGCGATCCAGCCGCGGCGGTTCTTCCACGAAGACCTGGTCAGCGCGCTGGGCGGCCAACCGTCGGTGCTGGTGGCCACCCCGGCCCATCTCAAACGCCTGCCCGAGCAGCTGGACTGGTCCTCGCTGGGCGGCCAGCTGCGCGCAGTGTTCTCCTCCGGTGGGCCATTGCCGACCGAGGCTGCGCTGCAGGTGCGCGCCTTGATGGGCGTGGCGCCGACCGAGGTGCTCGGCAGCAGCGAGACTGGCGGCATTGCCTGGCGCCGCTGGAGTGCCGAGCAGCCGCAGTGGCATCCGCTGCCGGGCGTGGCGTGGCGGATCGACGCGGGCTGCCTGGCGGTGCGCTCGCCGCACCTGGACGGCGACGACTGGTGGCTGACCCAGGATCGGGCCGTGGCCGATGATGGCCACGGTTTCCGCCTGCTCGGCCGTGCCGACCGCATCGTCAAGATCGAAGAGCGCCGCGTTTCGCTGGACGGCCTGGAGCAGCAGCTGCGTGCGCACCCGGCGGTGCAGGACGTGCGCGTCCTGGTGCTGCCCGGCGCGCGCGAACAGCTGGCCGCCGTGGTGGTGCCGCAGGCGACGGGCGCCGCCCGGTGGGACGATGCCGAGCGCCGCCGCCAGGCGCAGCAGCTGGTCGCACACCTGGCCCGCAGCCACGACGCCGTGACCCGGCCGCGTCGCTGGCGTTTCATCGAGGAACTGCCCTTCAACGCGCAGGGCAAGGTCACGGCCGCCGCATTGGCCGCGCTGTTCCGCCCGCTGATGCCCACGGCCGAGTGGCAGCAGCGCGATGACACCACCGCTGCGCTGCAGTTCGTGCTGGATCCGGACCTGGTCGCGTTCGACGGGCACTTCCCGCAGGCGAAGATCCTGCCGGGCGTGGTCCAGCTGGACTGGGCGATCCACTACGGCCGCAGCGCGTTCACGATGCCGCCCCGGTTCCTGCGGATGGACGCGCTGAAGTTCCAGCACGTGGCGCGCCCGGGCGACTGCCTGCAGCTGAGCCTGGGCTGGGATGCCGCCAAGTCCGCCATGAGCTTCCGCTATGTTTCCGACCATGGCGTGCACGCCAGTGGCCGGGTGGTGTTCGGCGATGCGTGAGGACACCGGTACGCACGTGAGCAGGCCGGTCTTCGCCCCGTTGGTGGTGATCCCGGTATACGACCACGCGCATGCGATCGGCGCGGTGGTGCAGGGCGTGCTGGCCAGTGGCGTGCCGTGCCTGCTCGTCGACGACGGTTCCCACCTGGCCTGCGCGCAGGTGCTCGATGCGCTGGCGCGCGCGCACGCACCGCAGGTGACGCTGCTGCGGTTGCCGGTCAACCAGGGCAAGGGCGGCGCGATGCTGGCCGGGTTCGCCGAGGCGGCCAGCCTGGGGTACAGCCACGTGCTCCAGATCGATGCCGATGGCCAGCATGAAACCGCCGACATCCCGCGCTTCGTCGCGCTGTCGCGGGCGCAGCCGGAGGCGGTGATCTGCGGCATCCCGGTCTACGATGCCAGCGTGCCGAAGGCCCGCCTGTATGGGCGCTATGCCACGCATATCTGGGTCTGGATCAATACGCTGTCGCTGCAGATCCGCGATTCGATGTGCGGCTTCCGGCTGTACCCGCTGGCACCGGTGACGCGCCTGATCGGCGAGGAAACCATCGGCCGGCGCATGGACTTCGACAGTGAGATCCTGGTGCGGCTCTTCTGGCGCGGCATCCAGGTGATCAGCGTGCCCACCGCGGTCACCTATCCCAGCGACGGCGTGTCGCACTTCGATGTCTGGCGCGACAACGTGCGCATCAGCCGCATGCATGCGCGCCTGTTCCTCGGGATGCTGTGGCGCGCGCCACGGCTGCTGTGGCAGCGCATCGCGGGCCCGCGCGCATGACCACGTCTGCACCCGGGAGCGCCCCGCACTGGGCCGACATCGGCGAGTCCACGTCGGCCGCCGGCGTGCTGTTCCTGTGCTGGGTGCATCGCTGGTTCGGCCGTTGGCCGTTCCGCCTGTGCGTCTACCCGGTGGTGCTCTGCCACTGGCTGACCAACCGGATCGCGCGCGAATCCTCGCTGCAGTATCTGCAGCGCCTGCAGGCGCATACCGGCGTGTTCGCCTCGGCACCGGGACGCTGGCAGAGCCTGAAGCACTTCGCGCTGTTTGCCGACACCATGCTCGACAAGCTGCTCGGCCTGGGTGGCCGCTATCCACCCGAGCACATCTACCTGCAGCGCGACCTGGTCCTGGACAAGATCGCGCGCCGTGAAGGCGGCCTGATCCTTACCGCGCACATCGGCTGCCTGGAGCTGTGCCAGGTATTGGCCGAGCGGGTGCCGGGCTTCCACATCACCGTGCTGGTGCACACCGCCCACGCGCAGCGCTTCAACCGCCTGATGCAGCGGCTCGATCCGCTGGCCTCGGTGGAGCTGCTGCAGGTCACCGACATGGGTCCGGCCACCGCGGTCGAGCTGCAGCGCCGGGTGGAGGCGGGCGGCTTCGTCGCCATCGTCGGCGACCGTGTGCCGTTGCGTGGCGGGCGCACCGTACCGGCCTCGTTCCTCGGCCACACCGCGCAGTTCCCGATCGGCGCCTATGTGCTCGCCGCGGCGCTGGCCTGCCCGGTCTACACCATGGCCTGCCTGCATCACGGCCGTGGCTACCAGGTGCGCTTCGAACAGTTCACCGACCGCATCGTATTGCCGCGCGGTTCGCGTGACGCCGCGCTGACCGCGCAGGCCGAACATTTCGCCCGGTGGCTGGAAGTTCAGGTCACCCAGGCACCCTTGGACTGGTTCAATTTCTTCCCCTTCTGGGATCAGGCATCTCATGGCAAGTAAGGCCGATCAGGCACCCTCCGTCCGCTTCGGCGATGCGCCGCTGACCATCGAAGACGTGGTCGCGCTGTCGCAGCGCCAGGCCCGGGCCGTCGTCACCGACGATGCCGCGTTCATCGCGCGGATCCAGCGCGGCGCGGACTTTCTCGATCGCCTGCTGCGCGAAGATGGCGTCATCTACGGGGTGACCACCGGCTACGGCGATTCGTGCACGGTGAACATTCCGCCGGCGCTGGTGGCCGAGCTGCCGCATCACCTGTTCACCTACCACGGCTGTGGCCTGGGGCGCTTCCTGGATCCGCAGGAAACCCGCGCGGTGATCGCCGCGCGCCTGGCCTCGCTGGTGCGCGGCATGTCCGGCGTCAGCCACCCGCTGCTGCAGGGCCTGGCCACGCTGCTGCACCACGATGTGCTGCCGCTGATTCCCGCCGAGGGTTCGGTCGGTGCCAGTGGCGATCTGACCCCGCTGTCCTACGTGGCCGCGGTGCTGTGCGGCGAGCGCGAGGTGATGTACCAGGGCGCGCGCCGCCCGGCCGCCGAGGTGCTGGCCGAGATCGGGATGACCCCGCTGCGGCTGCGCCCCAAGGAAGGCCTGGCGATCATGAACGGCACGGCCGTGATGACCGCGCTGGCCTGCCTGGCGTATGACCGCGCCGATTACCTGACCAAGCTCGCCACGCGCCTGACCGCCTTCAACGTGCTGGCCAGCGACGGCAACGCGCACCATTTCGATGACATGCTGTTCGCCGCCAAACCGCATCCGGGCCAGACGCAGATCGCCGCACGCCTGCGCCAGGACCTGCACAGCGACCGCCCGCCGCGCAATGAACAGCGCCTGCAGGACCGGTACTCGCTGCGCTGCGCCCCGCACGTGATCGGCGTGGTGCAGGACGCACTGCCGTTCTTCCGCCAGCTGATCGAAACCGAGCTCAACAGCGCCAACGACAATCCGCTGATCGACGTCGAGGGCGAGCGCATCCTGCATGGCGGCCACTTCTATGGGGGCCATATCGCCTTTGCGATGGATGCCCTGAAGAACACCATCGCCAACCTGGCCGATCTGCTCGACCGGCAGATGGCCCTGGTGGTGGACGCGCGCTTCAACCACGGCCTGCCGGCCAACCTGTCGGCCGCCACCGGTGAGCGTGCGGCGATCAACCACGGCCTGAAGGCGCTGCAGATCAGCGTCTCGGCCTGGACCGCCGAAGCGCTCAAGCAGACCATGCCGGCCTCGGTGTTCTCGCGGTCCACCGAATGCCACAACCAGGACAAGGTCAGCATGGGCACCATCGCCGCGCGCGACTGCCTGCGCGTGATCGAACTGACCGAACAGGTCGTCGCCGCGCTGCTGATCACCGCCCGCCAGGGCGTTGCCCTGCGCGAGCGTGTCGGCATGAAGGCGACGCTGCACGGCGACCTGGCCGCGATGTACGAGGACCTGTCCGGGCGCATCGCCCTGATCGAGGAAGACCGTGCGCTGGATGGCGAGCTGCGCGCCCTGCTGGACGATATCCGCGCACAGCGCTGGGAGCTGTATGTCGACGCCTGAGTTGAGCTTCGAGGTGGCGCTGTCGCCGGCCTTCCACGACTGCGATGCGATGCAGGTGGTCTGGCATGGCAACTACTTCAAGTACTTCGAGATCGCGCGCTGCGCGCTGCTGCAGCGCCACGATTACGACTACCCGCAGATGCGCGATTCCGGCTACCTGTGGCCGGTGGTCGACGCGCGGGTGAAGTACATCCGGCCGCTGCTGTACGGCCAGGCGCTGCGCGTGCGCGCCACCATCACCGAGTGGGAGAACCGCTTGAAGATCGCCTACGAGATCCTGGACGCGGACAGCGGTGCCACGCTGACCCGCGCCCATACCATCCAGGTCGCGGTCGACGCGGCCACCAATGAAATGCTCTACCTGTGCCCGCCGGTACTGTGGGAGCGTCTGGGAGTGCAACCGCAATGAACCGTTTCCTGCGCACGCTGTGCGTGCTGGTGATGCTGGCGGTGGTCGCCCCGGCGTGGGCCGCCACCGATGTGGACGTCGTCAAACAACGCGTGGCCAAGGTCGACGTGCTGCGCGGCGAGTTCACCCAGGAGAAGCAGGTCGCCGGCTTCAAGAATCCGCTGCGCTCGCAGGGCCGCTTCGTGCTGGCCCAGGAGCATGGGGTGATCTGGACCACGCTCAAGCCATTCCCCTCCGAGGTGGTGGTCACCCGCGACCGTATCCTCAGCCGGCAACGCGATGGCAGCAGCCGGGTCGAAATGGATGGCCGCCAGCAACCGGCGATGCGCTCGGTCAACGCGATCATGTTCGCGCTGATGAGTGGCGATGCGCAGGCGCTGTCGGCGCAGTTCACGGTCAAGGTCGACGTGTTGCCCGGCAACGCCTGGAAGATGCAGCTGACCCCGCGCTCGGCGATGCTCGGCAAGGTATTCGCGCAGCTCACGCTGAGCGGCGACCGCTACGTGCGCGAGGTCCAGATCAACGAGGCCAACCAGGACGTCACCCGCATCCACTTTGCGGGCATGAGCGAGACGCCGGCCACGCTGAGCGCGGACGAGGGCGGCAGGTTTGAATGACGTGCTGACCTCGAACGGCCGCCTGCAGCGCATCTGGCGCTGGCTGGCCATTGTGTGGCTGCTGGTGCTGGTCGGCCTCGGCGTGCAGCAGTGGCAGCTGTGGAAGAGCGAATCCCGGATCGACACCGACATCCTCGCGCTGTTGCCACAGGACGCGCATGACCGACTGTTGTCCGATGTCACCCGGCGCATCGCCGATGCCAACGCACGTCAGATCGTGGTGCTGCTGGGCAGCACCGATGCGGCACGGACCAAGGCGGCCGAGGCGGCCTTCCGCGACGCCATCAAGGCAGAGCAGGGCGCGGACCCGCTGCTGCAGGAGAGTGGCTCGATCGAGGGCTGGTTCGATCAGGCCCGCGCGTTCTACGCACCGTATCGCGACCGCCTGCTGACCAGTGCACAGCGCCAGCGCCTGCAGGACGAACCCACCGAGGGCCTGGCAGCATCGGCACTGGCGGCGCTGTACGGTCCGATGGGCGCACCGCGCCTGACCGAATGGCGCCAGGATCCGCTGTCGCTGTGGCCGCAGTGGTGGCAGGAACGCGCGCTGGGCTCGGGCCTGCAGATGGGCGATGACGGCCTGCTGGAAGCCGACGGCAAGCATTGGTCGATCGTGCAGTACGACACGGTCGGTTCGGCCTTCAAGCTCGACGGCGAGAGGCACCTCGATCTGCTGCTGGACATCGCCGCGGAAGCCGCCACGAAGCAGGCGCCGGGCCTGGAGGTGCTGCGTGCCGGCGTGCCGCTGCATGCTGAGGCGGCGGCAGTGCAGGCCAGCTGGGAAATCAATACGATCGGCTGGGGCTCGCTGGCGGCGGTGCTGCTGCTGGTGTGGCTGGCGTTCCGCTCGCTGCGCCCGATCCTGCTGGTTGCCGCCTCGCTGCTGATCGGCTGCGGTGTCGCGCTGGCGGTGACCGTGCTGGTGTTCGGCAAGGTGCACGTGCTGACCCTGGTGTTCGGCGCGTCGCTGGTCGGTGTCGCCGAGGACTACGGCATCCACTGGTTCGCCTCGCGCCAGGCCGAGCCCGCCGACCGCCGCTGGAAGCTGCTGCGGCATCTGCTGCCCGGCCTGTGGCTGGCCCTGCTGACCAGTGCGCTGGCCTATCTCGCGCTGGGCCTGGCGCCGTTCCCGGGCCTGCGCCAGATGGCGCTGTTCTCGGTGGTCGGCCTCGCGGCCGCCTTCCTGACCGTGATCTTCTGGTTCCCGTGGCTGGACGGCGGCGAGATCCGCCGCACCGGGTTCGCCCGCTGGCTCGGCGCCACGCTGGAGCGCTGGCCGCGCCTGCACGGGCGCAGGGCCGCGGTGTTCCTGGGCGTGGTCACCGTACTGTCCGCGCTCGGCATCGCCCGCCTGCAGACCAATGATGATCTGCGCAGCCTGCAGTCGTCGCCGCCTGCGCTGATCGCCCAGCAGATCCGCATCAGCCAGATGCTCGGCATGCCCAGCCCGGCCCAGTTCTACCTGGTGCAGGGCGACACCGCCGAACAGGTGCTGCAGCGCGAAGAAGCGCTGATCGACCGGCTGCGCGTGCTCGAGGCCGACAAACAGATCGGCGGGTACCGCGCGATCAGCGACTGGCTGCCTTCGCAGCAGCGGCAGCACGCCGACGCCGCGTTGACCGCCAGGGTCGAGCCGCAGGTGCTGGCCCAGGTCGGTGAGGCCGTCGGTGAGCCACTGCCGCGCCCGGCCTACGCCGCGCAGGATCTGCAGGCCGAGGCCTTCCTCGCCTCGCCGGCGGCGATGCCGTTCCGCCACCTGTGGCTGGGCACGGTCGGGCAGGGCGTGGCCTCGGTGGTGATGGTCGACGACCTCTCGCGCGCCGATGCGCTGACGCTGCTCGAAGCGCAGGCCAAGGGCATCGACGGCGTGCGCTGGGTCGACCGTACCGCCGATTTCTCGCAGCTGCTCAAGCATTACCGCAAGCTGATGAGCGGCCTGCTGCTGATCGGCATCGCGCTGGTGTTCGCGGTGCTGTACTGGCGCTACCGCGGGCAGGCCTGGCGCGTGCTCGCGCCGACCCTGATCGCCGGCGCGCTGACGCTGGCGCTGTTGGGCCTGTTCGGGCAGCCGCTGCAGCTGTTCAACGTGCTCGCCTTGATGCTGCTGCTCGGCATGGGCATCGATTACGGCATCTTCCTGATCGAACACCGTGGCGATGCCAGTGCCTGGCTCGCGGTCTGCGTAGGGGCAGCGAGTACCTGGCTGTCCTTCGGCCTGCTCGGGCTGTCGGCCACGCCGGCGCTGCGCGCGTTCGGCTTGACCCTGCTGTTCGGCATCGGCCTGGTCTGGCTCATTTCGCCGCTATTCCGACCACCGCCGCACGACGCACCGCACTGAGCGACCGCGTTTTCCCTTTCATGATCTGATCAAGGATGTATCCGATGAACCCGCACGTGGAACGTACTGACATCCTGGTCATCGGCGCCGGCCCGGCCGGTTCCGTGGCCGCTGCGATGCTGCGCCAGCAGGGTCGCCAGGTGCTGATCCTGGAGCGCCAGCAGTTCCCGCGCTTCTCGATCGGCGAGAGCCTGCTGCCGCAGAGCATGGAGTACATCGAGGCCGCCGGTCTGCTGCAGGACGTGGTGCAGGCGGGCTTCCAGTACAAGAACGGCGCAGCCTTCGTGCGCGGGGAGGCGACCACCGAGTTCGACTTCCGCGACAAGTTCTCGCCCGGCTGGGGCACCACCTACCAGGTGCAGCGCGCCGACTTCGATAACGTGCTGGCGCGCGGTGCCGAGCGCATGGGCGCCACGCTGCGCTTCGGCGATGAAGTGCTGTCGGTGCAGCCCGGGCGCCCGGCGCAGGTGCAGGTGCGCCGCCCGGATGGCAGCGAATACACCATCGAAGCCGGCTTCATCCTCGATGCCAGTGGCTTCGCCCGGCTGCTGCCGCGCCTGCTGAAGCTGGAGTCGCCGTCGAACTTCCCGGTGCGCGGCGCGATCTTCTGCCACGTGCGCGACCACATTCCAGCCGGCGCGGGTTTCGACCGCAACAAGATCCTGATCACCACCCATCCCGAACATGTGGACGTGTGGTACTGGACGATTCCGTTCTCCAACGGCTGCTGCTCGCTGGGCGTGGTGGCCGAGCCGGCCTTTTTCGAACGCTACCCCGGTACCGATCTGGAAAAGCTGCAGGCGATCGTCGGCGAAGACCCGAACCTCACCCGACTGCTCGGGAACGCCGAGTGGGCGGTGCTGCCGGTGCGCACCATCACTGGGTATTCGGCCAACGTCTCTTCATTGTGGGGCGAGGGCTATGCGCTGCTGGGCAATGCCGGCGAGTTCCTGGACCCGGTGTTTTCCTCGGGCGTGACCATCGCCTTCAAATCGGCGCAGCTGGCCAGCGATTGCCTGGCACGCGAACAGGCCGGCGAAACGGTGGATTGGGAGCAGGACTTCTCGGTGCCGTTGCGCGCCGGCGTGAAGACCTTCCGGCGCTTCGTCGAGGCCTGGTATGCCGGCGGCTTCCAGAAGATCATCTACCATCCCGATCCGCAGCCGGAGGTACGCCGCATGATCTCCTCGATCCTGGCCGGCTACGCCTGGGACACGCAGAACCCGTATGTCGCCGATGCCAGTGGCCGGCGCCTGCGCGTATTGGAGGAACTGTGCAGCGCCTGATCCTGACCCTGTTGCTGAGCCTGCTGCTGGCCGCGTGTGCCAGCACCCGGATGCCCACGCCGCTGGTACAGCTGCCGACGCTGCAGCTGGCGCCCTCGGCGTTGCCGCAGCCGGTGCAGCTGCAGCAGCGCCTGCAGTTCCGCTTCGGCAGCCACGAGCGCGAGCTGGATGCGCTGCTGGAAGTGGATGCCGGGCAGGTGCGGCTGGCCGTGCAGGCCATGGGCCAGACCGGCGTGCGCATGGTCTGGGACGGGCAGCACCTGGAACAGACCCGTGCGCCGTGGCTGCCGCCGCAGGTGCGCGGTGAACGCGTGCTGGACGACCTGCAGTTCTCGCTCTGGCCGGCGGCGGCGATCCGCGCCGCGCTGCCGGCCGGCTGGACACTGCAGGAAACCGATGGCGTGAGGAGCCTGGAGCAGGGCGGCACACCCTGGCTGGTGCGCGACACGCTGCCCGATGGCCGCGTGCGCCTGCGCAACCTGGCCGAGGGCTATGAACTGGTGATCGAATCGATGGACATGGGGCAGGGCCAAGAGTGAGCAGCAGTGCGGTCTATCTGAACGAACTGGGCGTGATCTGCGCGCTGGGCGCCGACCGCGCCGAGGTGCGCGGCGGCCTGTTCGCGGCACAGCCCGGCGGATTGCGCGACAACGATGCCATCCTGCCCGGCCGCACGCTGGCCCTGGGCGAGGTCCATGCGCCGTTGCCGGACCTGGCCGAGCTGCCGGTGGCGCTGCGTGGCCGCAACAACGGCCTGCTCGACGCGGCGCTCGGCCAGATCCGCGAGGCCGTCGCTGTCGCCGTGGCCCGCTTTGGCGCCGAGCGCGTCGCGGTGATCATCGGCACCAGCACCTCGGGCATCGGCGAATCGGAGAGCGCGCTGCGCAGCTACCATCGCGAGGGCACATGGCCGGCCGATTTCCACTATGCGCAGCAGGAAATGGGGACCGCCGCGCGCTTCGTGCGCGAGCGGATCGGCAGCACCGGCCCGGCGTGGACGATCTCCACCGCGTGTTCCTCCAGCGCCAAGGCGCTGATGTCGGCCGCGCGCCTGCTGCAGGCCGGCGCGGTCGATGCGGTGGTCGCCGGCGGCGCGGATTCGATGTGCCGCTTCACCGTGGCCGGGTTCAGCGCGCTGGAGTCGGTCTCGGCGGCGCGCTGCAATCCGTTCTCGGTGAACCGCAGCGGGATCAACATCGGCGAAGGCGCGGCGCTGTTCCTGATGACGCGTGAGCCGGGCCCGGTGCGCCTCGCGGGTTGGGGCGAATCCTCCGACGCGTACCACATGTCCGCCCCGGACCCGCAGGCACGCGGCGCGATCGATGCCATGCAGCAGGCGCTGGACCGGGCCGGCCTCGCCGCGGCGCAGATCGACTACGTGAACCTGCACGGCACCGCCACCGGCCATAACGATGCAATGGAAAGCCAGGCGGTCGCGGCGGTGCTCGGCACGCAGGTGCCGGCCAGCTCGACCAAGCCGCTGACCGGGCACACGCTCGGTGCCTCCGGGGCGATCGAAGCGGCGCTGTGCTGGATGACGCTGGCGGACAACCCGGACCAGCAGCTGCCCACCCACTGGTGGGACGGGCAGGCCGATGACGCCCTGCCGGCGCTGGCGCTGGTGGCACCGGGCACGTGCGCCGCGCGGCCGCTGCAGCATGTGCTCAGCCACTCGTTCGCCTTCGGTGGCAGCAATGCCGTGCTGGCGCTGGCCCGGGGATGAGCATGCCGCTGCCCGATGACATCGATGCGGTGCTCCCGCACCGCGACAGCATGCGCCTGATCCACCGCGTGGTGGCCTGGAAGGACGCGTCCATCGCGGTCGAGGTGGACGTGCCGGCGCAGGGTCTGTTCTGCACCCCAGACGGTGTGCCTGCCTGGGTCGGGGTCGAATACATGGCCCAGGCGATCGCCGCCTGGGCCGGGTGCCGTGCACGCCATGCCGGCCGGGCGCCGTCGATCGGCTTCCTGCTCGGCACCCGCCGTTACACCGCCCACCAGCCGTTCTTCGCCGCCGGCAGTTGCCTGCGGGTGGAGGCGAACTGCGAGCTGTTGGGCGAGAATGGCCTGGGCATGTTCGCCTGCCGGATCCTGGCAGGTGATATCGAAATGGCGGTCGCCAACGTCTCCGTGTTCGAACCCACGGATGCGATGGCCTATCTGGAGACTGGAGAGGCATGACAGGGAATTTGACCGTGCTGGTGACCGGCGCCAGCCGTGGCATCGGCCGTGCCGTGGCGCTGCGTTGCGCGCGCGACGGCTTCGATGTGGTGGTGCATTGCCGCAGCCGCATCGAGGAAGCACAGGCCGTGGTGGCCGAGATCCAGGCGCTGGGCCGCCAGGCCCGGGTGCTGATGTTCGATGTGGCCGACCGTGACGCCGCGCGCACCGCGCTGGAAGCGGACATCGCCGAGCACGGCACCTATTACGGGGTGGTCTGCAACGCGGGCATCGCCCGCGACGGCGCCTTCCCGGCGATGCCGGCCGAGGATTGGGATGCCGTCATCCACACCAACCTGGACAGCTTCTACAACGTGCTGCATCCGTTGGTGATGCCGCTGGTGCGCCGGCGCAAGCCGGGCCGCATCGTCACCCTGTCCTCGGTGTCCGGCCTGGTCGGCAACCGCGGCCAGACCAACTACAGTGCGGCCAAGGCCGGGATCATCGGCGCCACCAAGGCGCTGGCGCTGGAACTGGCCAGCCGCGCGATCACCGTCAACTGCGTGGCCCCCGGCCTGATCGAGACCGAGATGGTCAATGAAGAAGTGGTCGAGCACGCGCTCAAGTTGATTCCCGCCAACCGCCTGGGCCAACCGGACGAGGTCGCTGCGGCGGTGTCCTTCCTGCTCTCCGAATCGGCCGGGTACATCACGCGGCAGGTGATCTCGGTCAACGGAGGCATGGTCTGATGGCCCGTCCCGATCGTCGCGTCGTGGTCACCGGCGCCGCTGCCATCAGCCCGCTCGGGCAGGACTGGGCGAGCATCCGCGCGCGCCTGCAGGCGCGGACCAACGCGGTGCGCTACCTCCCCGAGTGGGAAGTGTTCGATGGCCTGAATACCCGCCTGGCCGCGCCGGCCGAGGAGTTCGAGCTCCCGTCCAACTACAACCGCAAGACCACCCGCAGCATGGGCAAGGTGGCGGTGATGTCGGTGCGCGCCACCGAACTGGCGCTGGAGGCGGCCGGCCTGCTGGGCCATCCGGTGCTGCGCAGTGGCATGGCCGGGGTCGCCTACGGTTCGTCCTCGGGCAGCCACGAAGCCACCGCCGAGTTCGGCCGGATGCTCCATGAGCACACCACCGAAGGCATCAGCGCCACCACCTACCTGAAGATGATGAGCCACACCTCGCCGGTGAACATCGGCGTGTTCTTCGGCTTGTCCGGCCGCGTCTACACCACCTCCAGCGCCTGCACCTCGGGAAGCCAGGGCGTGGGCTCGGGCTATGAAGCGATCCGCAGCGGCAAGCAGACGGTGATGGTCACCGGCGGTGCCGAGCAGCTCGACGCCACCGCCGCGGCGGTGTTCGACACCCTGTTCGCCACCAGTGTGCGCAATGACGCGCCGCAGACCACGCCCAGCCCCTTCGATGCGCACCGCGACGGCCTGGTGCTGGGCGAGGGCGCCTGCACGCTGATCCTGGAAGAGCTGGAGCATGCGCAGGCGCGCGGCGCCACGATCCTGGCCGAAGTGGTCGGCTACGGCACCAACAGCGATGGCCAGCACGTCACCCAGCCCAGCGCCGGTACCATGGCGCAGGCGATGCGGCTGGCGCTGGAAGACGCCGCGCTGGCCGCCGATCGGATCGGCTACGTCAACGCACACGGCACCGCCACCGAGCACGGGGACATCGCCGAAACCCAGGCCACCCACCAGGTGTTCGGGCCGGGCATGCCGATCAGCTCGCTGAAGAGCTATGTCGGCCACATGCTCGGGGCCTGCGGTGCGTTCGAAGCCTGGCTCAGCATCGAGATGATGCGCGAGGGCTGGTTCGCCCCGACCCTGAATCTGCATGAGGTCGATCCCCGCTGCGGTGCGCTGGATTACATCGCCGGCGAGGGCCGCGCATTGCAGACCGACTACGTCATGAGCAACAACTTCGCCTTCGGCGGCATCAACACCTCGTTGATCTTCCGCCGCTGGCAGGACTGACCGCTGTTTCCGGCCTGCGTCGCGGGCCGGCCGTTCCGTAGACCCCTCGCATCCCACCAACAAGGAGAACGTTGAATGCGTCGTTTTGCCCTGATCGCCGCCACCGCCCTGCTCGCCGTTGCCAGCACCGCCCAGGCCCGCGATACCCGTGTCGAGCAGTCGCTGCATGAGCTGGTCAATTCCGCTGAAGCCCGCAATGTCGGCATCGACGGCAGCGTGAAGTTCTATCTGGCCGGTGAAAAGGTCAGCGTGGTGGAACGTCTGGGCGAGGACGTGACCAACAAGAAGACCAACGCCGCCAACAAGAGCGACGCAGAGGCCTGCCGCTGGGTGGCCCTGTCGGCGCTGCGCGCACTGCAGGATGGCGCCAAGTCGCGCGGTGCCAATGCCGTGGTCGACATCGTCAGCTACTACAAGAAGAACGAATTCAAGAGCACCACCAACTACGAATGCTATGCGGGCGCGATCCTGGCCGGCGTGGCGCTGAAAGGCACCTACGCCAAGGTGAAATAAGCACGCACGACCACCGTCCCCCGGGGCGGTGGTCGGCGGAAAGCGACGCATTCATCACGGCGGCATGGGCAGACTGCAGCGGCGCCCAGCTGAACGACATCACGACATTGATGAACCTCATGCTGTCCCGCGACGGAAAACCGACAGCAGACCGTGAACGCAGCTTTCACCTGTGCCGGCTTTCCTCCACAATCATTGCCATTCACTACCCTGGGCAAAGCCCTGCGGCATGCAAGCCTACGTCTATAAAAGCCAACGCAAGCAGGACAGCTTCGTCTATCTCGCCGTTCGTGATGACTTCTCGGTCATCCCGGACGCGTTGAAGGCCTCGCTGGCGCCGTTCCAGTTCGTTCTCGAAGTGGCCCTGACTCCCGACCGTCGCCTCGCCCAGGCCGATGCCGCACAAGTGCGCCAGAACCTGGCCGAGCGGGGATTCCACCTGCAATTGCCGCCGCTGCCGCTGGCGCCGGTCCGGATCCCGCGACGCAATGACTGACGCCCAACGCCCCCGCGCCGTTGCCTCCGCCGCCGCGCTCGGCGTGCTGCTGGCCCTGGCGGCGGCCGTCGGTGGCGTGCCCGGCGCGGTGTGCGCCGCGCTGGCCCAGCCAGCGTTCGCGCTGGCGGTGTCGTGGTGGCGTCGCACCCGGCCGCTGCAAGCGCTGCCGCAGGTCGCGCGCCAGGATGCCCCCGCGCTGCTGGCGCTGTGGTCCCTCGGCCCGCTGCTGCTGACGTTGCTGGTGGCCTGGCCATTGAGCGCACTGCACGACAGCGGCAGCCTCGCGGCCGTGCTCGGCCTGAGCGTGGCGGTCAGCGCCGCGCTGCTCGGGGTCTGGCGGACCTGGCCGTTGTGGAATGACGTGGAGCGCAGCGAAGGCAGCCTGGCGCGCCACTGGCAGACCCTGGCCGGGCGCGACCTGACCGCGTGGCGCGGCCTGGCCGTCGCCGCGCTGGTGGTGCTGGTCTGCGCGCTGGTGGTACTGCCGGCGTGGCCGGGGCTGGTGTCGGACGCACTGCACTGGCCGATCGCCGCTGCGGTCGTGCTGCTGTCGCCGTTGGCGCACCTGCTGCTGCAGGCGATCGCCCCGGCCGACGCGTTGACGGCGACATCGCCGGTCCCGATGAGGGGCGACCGCGAGGATCCGTTCGCCGGGCACCATGCCGAGCCCACGCCGCTGGAATCGATCGGCCTGCACGAACAACAGCCGGCGCTGTACGACGCCGCGCGCAGCGGCCGGGTCGACCGTGCCCTGCAGCTGCTGCAGGCCGGCGCGGACCCGCACGGCCTGCCGGATCCGGCCTGGCGCGACCAGCGCAGCCTGGCCGTGCTTGCCGCGGTGCTGCCGGACCTGCGCCTGCTGCGTGAACTGATCGCCCGCGGCGTGGGCGTCAACGCGCCGCATCGCGGCATGACCCCGCTGCTGGCCGCCACCCGCGACAGTTGGCACGGTCGCCCGGAGGCGGTGATGACCCTGCTCGCCAACGGCGCCGATCCGCGTGCGGTGGACAGCGAAGGCAACACCCCCCTGCACCATGCCGCGCGCAGTTCCGATCCCGGCGTCGCCGCGTTGCTGCGCGATGCCGCCGCCGAAGTGGATGCGCTCAACGACGATGGCTGGTCCCCGCTGGCGGTCGCCTGCCAGGTCGGCAACTGGCGCCTGGCCAAGTTCCTGCTCGAACGTGGCGCGAAGACCGAGCCGGCCGAGGGCACGCCCGTGCTGCTTGCCGCCGCCGGTACCGAAGAAGACGATCCGGCCGGTGTGCAGCTGCTGCTCAAGCACAAGGCCCGCGCCGATGCGCGCGACCGCCAGCGCCGCAGTGCGCTGCACGAAGCCGCGCTGGCCGGCCATGTCGACATCATCGATGTGCTGCTGGCCGCCGGCGCCAATCTGGAAGCGCGCGATGCACTGGCGCGCACGCCGTGGCTGGAAGCCGCGCGCGGGGGCCGTGCCGGCGTGGTGGAACACCTGCTGCCACACCAGCCCGACCTCAATGCGGTCGATGGCGAAGGACGCAATGCGGTCCTGCTGGCCTGCATGGCGGACAACGTGTCGCCGCTGCTGGTGCGCCGCCTGCGCGACCTGGGCATCGCCGTCGACGTGGCCGATCCACAGGGCCGCCGTGCGGTGGACATCGCCGCCGGCGCCGGGCGCTGGGCGATCGTCTCGCTGCTGGATCCCACCTACCCGCTGCCGTCCGCGGTCAGCGATGGCCTGGTGATGTCCGCTGACAGCGATGCGGCCGCGCCCTCGCTGCCGGACCGCCCGCCGCTGGAACTGCTGCGCGAAGCGCTGAGCTTCGGCAACGTGGAAGGTATGGCCGCGCTGGCCCGCCTGTGCGCGCCCGAGGAACTCGGTGCGCTGCTGCACGATGCCGAACTGGCACTGGACCCCCAGGCGCTGGACTGGTTGCTCGCGCATGGGGCGGCGCCCGAAGTGCTCGATGCCTGCGGTGACACCCCGATGTTCGCCCTGCTGGCGCGGGGCATCGATGCGGTGCCTGCGCTGCAGGTGCTGCTGCGCCGTGGCCTGTCCCCGGCCGGTCGCGGTGGCCTGGCACGGCTGTTGAGCGCCTGCGCCCAGCACGACCACGCCTCGCGCGGGCTGGAACAACTCGCCCTGGAACTGCTGGAACGCGGCGCGGATCCGTTCGCGCCGTCGCCGGCCGGCGACCCGCCGCTGTCGCTGGCGGTGCGCCTGGGCTGGCTGCGCCTGCAGCAGGCGCTGCTCACCCAGGGCGTGGACCGCGAAGCGCGCGACAGCCATGGCATGACCGCGCTGCATCTGGCCACCGCGCTCGCACGCGAAGGCTCGATCAAGCTGCTGGTCCAGCAGGGCGCCTCACCCGAAGCGCGTGCGGCCGACGGCCAGACGCCGCTGGGCGTGGCGCTGTCGATCGGTCGCCGCGACCTCGCCGACTGGCTGGACTGGCGGGTATGGCCCTTGCCGCGCCGCGCGCTGCGCGACGGCGACCTGCCGGCTGCGGCGATGGCCGGCGATGCCGATGCCGTGCGTCGCCTGATCGATCTCGGCTTCGGCGTCGATGTGGTCGACGCCCAGGGCTGCACCGCGCTGCTGCGTGCCGCCGGTGGCGGTCACCTGGCCGTGGTCGACCTGCTGCTTGCCCGCGGCGCGAATCCGCAGCATGCCGCGGCCAGTGGCGCCACGCCGCTGTCGGCCGCGGTGAGCATGCGCCAGATCGATATCGTTTCGGCCCTGCTCGATGCCGGTGCCGAACTCGAATACCGCCTGCCGGGCGGTGTCACCGTGCTGATGCTGGCCTCGGCGCTGGGCCTGCCGGACATCGTCTCGCGCCTGCTCACTGCCGGTGCCAACGTCCATGCAGGCGATGCCCAGCAGCTCGGCCCGCTGCACTGCGCCGCGCTGTACGGTTTCAGTGCGCGCGACCGCTCGCGTCTGCTCGCGCTGCTCGACACGCTGCTGCTGGCCGGCGCCGAACCGGACCAGGCCGCCGCCGGCTCGGTCACGCCGTTGCTGCTGCTGCTCGGCGCCCGCGCCGAACCGGGCACCGCCTGCGACGAGCAGATCGTGCTCGCCGCAGTAGAGCGCCTGCTGGACGAAGAGGTCTCGCTGGACGTGCGGGATCCGCGTGGCTTCGGCCCGCTGCATCTGGCGGCCCTGCACGGCCTGCCGCTGCTGGTGCAGCGCCTGCTGCGTGCCGGCGCCGACCCGGACGTGCGCGACGCACTCAACCGCAGCCCGCGCGAGATCGCGGTGATGCGTGGTTTCATCGACGTCGCCGGCGAATTCGAACCGCTGGTGCCGGGGGTGTCCTCGATGGCCCGGTTCCTGCGCGATAACGGCTGAGCCCCGCCTGGTAGTGCCGGCCGCTGGCCGGCAGCGCTCAATGATGCACGGGCAGGTTGACCCGCAGGTCCATCAATGCGGCGGGGCGCCGTCCGCACCCTTCCCATCACTCTCCGCATCTGCCTCGAACAGATGCATCAGGTCCGCACGCGCATCGCGCGAGGTCTGGATCACCGCCGCTTCGTCGTCGTAGACCAGGTACTGGTCGCGCAGCAGCTTCTCGTCGTGCTCGCGGAAACGCTGCACATGGCTGCGCGCGGTCTCCACCGACATGCCGAGCGCGATCAGCATCCGTTCGCTCAGTTCCAGGCTGGTGCCGAACACTTCGCGGAACGGCTCGGCGGACATGTCCATCAGGCGCCACGCATGCTGTCGGTTGCGCGCGCGCACCAGCACCACCGCATCCGGGTACATGCGCCGGATCAGCCGCGTGGCCCGCATGTTGGCGTCCGGATCATCCAGCGTGACCACATACACACGGATGTGCTCGCCGCCGGCGGCACGCAGCATTTCCGGCCGGGTCGGGTCGCCGTAATACAGCTTGTTGCCGAAGCGGCGCAGGTCCGAGACCGTGTCCGGATTGGACTCCAGCGCCACGAACGGAATCTTCTGCGCGGTCAGCAGGCGCGCCACCACCTGGCCGAAGCGGCCCATGCCGGCGATCATCACCTGGGGCTGCACATCGTTGATATCGACGGTATCGGCCGGCTGGGCGGGGGCCTTGGGGCCCTCGTCGCGACCCAGCAGGCGGATCAGGCCGATCATCAACAGCGGGGTGATCGCCATCGACAGGCCGACGATCGCCACCAGCCGATCGTGATTCGCACTGCCGAGCAGGTGCGCCCGCTGCGCCTCGTTGAACACCACGAACGCGAACTCGCCGCCGAGCCACAGCACGCTGCCCAGCAGCACCGCGTGGCGGGTCCGAAGCTTGGCCAGCTTGCCGATGCCGAACAGCAGGCCGAACTTCACCACTAGCAGGATCGCCACGCCCGCCGCGATCATCATCGGCTCGGCGACGATGCGGTCCAGGTCGATGCCCATGCCCACGGCGATGAAGAACAGGCCGAGCAGCAGGCCCTTGAACGGCTCGATCTGCGATTCCAGCTCGTGGCGGAATTCCGAATCGGACAACAGCACGCCGGCCAGGAAGGCGCCCAGGCTGGGGCTCAGGCCGGCCTCCTGCATGAACCACGCGGTGCCGAGCACGACCAGCAGCGCGGTCGCGGTGAACACTTCCGGGCTGCGCGTGCGCGCGATGATGTTGAACAGCCGGCGCAGCACCGGCCGGCCGCACAGGATCACCACCGCCAGCGCACCGATCGCGATCGCCACGTCATTCCACTGCAGGGTGTCGTTGCGCGCACCGCCGAGCAGCGGGATCGCCGCCAGCAACGGGATCGCGATCAGGTCCTGGAACAGCAGGATCGCAAATCCGAGCCGCCCGTAGTCGCTGTTGATCGCCTTGTGTTCGGACAACAGCTGCAGCCCGACCGCCGTGGAGGACAGCGCCAGCGCGATGCCGACGATCAATGCGCTCTTCCACTGGAAGTGATCCAGCATCAGCAGGCTGCCCAGCACCAGCGCGCTCAGCGCCACCTGCAGCGCGCCGGCCCCGAACACCGAGCGGCGCATCACCTTCAGGCGGGCGGGGGACAGTTCCAGGCCGATCACGAACAGCAGCATCACCACGCCGATCTCGGCGGCACTGAGGATGCGGTCGGCGTCCTGCACGAAGCCCAGCCCATCCGGGCCGAGCACCACGCCGGCGGCCAGGTAGCCGAGCACCGCGCCGAGGCCGAGCTTCTTGAACACCGGTACCGCGATCACCGCGGCCAGCAGCAGCACCAGGGCCAGCTCGAGCGCGCCGCTATGCATGGGAGAACCTGCTCATGGGATCGTGTGCCGTGCGGGTGGAAAACCTCCCCGGCAGCCGGGGCCCGTGGCCGGGGCCACGCACCATTATGCGGCCGGCATGGACGCAGAAGGCCACTGTCACCCGAACGGGCCGCGGCCCGAGGGTTGACCTGCGTCACCCCCGGGTCCAGACTGCCCGCCGCTGCTGGCGCGTCCGCCGTCGGCAGTACACCCCTCCGGAGTCTCCAACCCATGTCCAGCGACAGTAGAAGTCGACCTTGCTCGACGCCAGCGATGGCGACCGCCTGACACGGCTCGGTTCGCCAGCGTTGGCGTCGCGCAATGCGATACCCACAGGCGAATACGATGAACCAGAAAGACCTGCTGCGCCCGGTGGCCGATGCCGCCTCGTTGAGCGCACCCCTCGATAATTTCAACACCGCCGATGCGGTGGAATTCCTCAACACGCTGAGCCTGTCGCGCGCCGCCGACACGCTGGCCGCGTTGCCGTTGCCGCGCGCGGTGAAGATGCTCGAACAGCCCGAGCTCAACCGCGGGGGCGATCTCGTGGCGGCCATGCCTGTGGCCCGCGCGGCCGCCCTGCTCGGCCTGATGGCCGACGATCGCGCCACCGATATCGTCCACGAGCTGGACGAGGACGAGCGTGCGCGCCTGATCCCGCTGCTCAGCCCGGAAGCGCGCAAGGCGATCCAGCAGCTGCTGAGCTACCCGGCGCACACCGCCGGTGCGCTGATGACCACCGAGTTCGTCAGCGTGCCTTCGGACTGGACGGTCGGGCGCACCCTGCAGCACATCCGCGAGGTCGAGCGCACCCGCGAGACGGTCTACGCGATCTACGTGCTGGACCCGCACACCCGCGCGCTGGTGCAGGTGGTGACCATGCGTCGGCTGATCACCGGGCTGCCGGAGGAACCCATCCTCGACGTCGCCCAGGTCAACCCGCCGGTGACGGTGGAGGTGCAGATGGACCAGGAAGAGGTCGCGCAGCTGATCCGCCGCCACGACCTGCTCGCGATCCCGGTGGTCGATGCGCAGCACCACGTGCTCGGCATCGTCACCGTGGATGACATCCTGGATGCCCTGATCGAAGAATCCACCGAGGACGTGCACAAGTTCGGCGGCATGGAAGCGCTGGAAAAGCCGTACATGCAGATCGGCTTCTTCGAGATGCTGCGCAAGCGGGCGGGTTGGCTGAGCGTGCTGTTCCTCGGCGAAATGCTGACCGCGAGCGCGATGCAGCACTACGAGGACGAGCTGGCACGCGCGGTGGTGCTGACGCTGTTCATCCCGCTGATCATGAGCTCGGGCGGCAACTCCGGCTCGCAGGCCACCTCGCTGCTGATCCGCAGCCTGGCCCTGCGCGAGCTGCGCCTGCGCGACTGGTGGAAGGTGGCGCTGCGCGAGGTGCCGACCGGCATCACCCTGGGCGCGATCCTGGGCGTGCTGGCGATCATCCGCATCGTGTCCTGGCAGCTGCTGGGTCTGCACGACTATGGCGACCACTGGCAGCTGCTGGCGCTGACGATCGGCGCGGCGCTGGTCGGGATCGTCACCTTTGGCTCGCTGTCCGGCTCAATGCTGCCCTTCATCCTCAAGCGCCTGGGCTCCGACCCGGCCAGCGCCTCGGCCCCGTTCGTGGCCACGCTGGTCGACGTCACCGGCCTGGTCATCTACTTCAGCATCGCCGCGATGATCCTGCGCGGCACCCTCCTTTAACGGGGACGGAGGTCGTTAATAACAGGGACGGAGGTAGTTATTAACCACCTCCGTCCCTGTTACTGTCTGGTCGCATGAGCACCTACCATCTGCAAGCCGTCTTCCGCCCGCAGTCGGTCGCCGTGATCGGCGGCAGCCCGCGTGAACGCTCCGCCGGCCGCGCGGTGATGCGCAATCTGCGCGACACCGGGTTCCCCGGAAAGGTCGCCTGGATCAATCCGCGCTACAGCGAAATCGACGGCATCCGCACCGTGAAGCGGCTCAAGGACCTGGACTGGGTGCCGGAACTGGTGGTGATCACCGCCCCGGCCAGCATCGTGCCGCAGGTGGTGGCCACCGCCGCCGAGCGCGGCGTCAGTGCGGCGATCATCCTCACCGCCAACCTGGGCGAAGGCCCGGGCTCGCTGGCCGCGCAGGTGGAGGCAGCCGCCCGACCCAAGGGCCTGCGCATCCTCGGGCCGCACTGCCTGGGCGTGATTGCCCCGCATGCGCGCTTGAACGCCAGCATCGCCGCGCATTTCCCGCAGGCCGGTGACCTGGCCCTGATCTCCGAGTCCAGCGCGATTGCCGCGGCCCTGGTGGAGTGGGGCGTGGCACGCTCGGTGGGTTTCTCCGCCGTGGTCTCGCTGGGCGACACGCTGGATGTCGATTTCGGCGACCTGCTCGATTACTTCGCCACCGATTACCGCACCCGCGCGATCCTGCTCTACGTCGAGCACATCCGCGACGCGCGCAAGTTCATGTCGGCCGCGCGTGCCGCCGCGCGCGCCAAGCCGGTGGTGGTGGTCAAATCCGGCCGCCACATCCGCATCAATCCCGATGCCGATACCCACGTGCAGGCGCTGGCCAGCGCCGATGCGGTCTACGGCGCGGCGTTCAACCGCGCGGGCCTGCTGCGCGTGAGCGCGCTGGACGAACTGTTCACCGCCGCCGAAACGCTGGGCCGGCTCGGCACGTTCCCCGGTCGTCGGCTGGCGATCCTGAGCAATGGCGGCGGGGTGGGCCGGCTGGCGGTGGACCAGCTGCTGGCCCTGCGCGGCAGCCTGGCCGAACTGTCGCCGGCCACGGTCGCCCAGCTCGATGCGGTGCTCCCACAAGGCTGGTCGCGCAGCAATCCGGTCGACATCGTGGTCGATGCCGATGGCGACCGCTACGCCGCCGCGATCGAAGCGCTGATGTCCGATACCGAGAACGACGCCGTGCTGGTGGTCAACGTACCCACCGCGTTCACCTCCTCGGCCGATGCCGCGCAGGCGCTGACCCGCACGCTTGGCCTGCGCCCCCGCCATCACCGCGACAAGCCGGTATTCGCGGTCTGGCTGGGCAATGACGACCGTGCCACCGCCACGCTCAACGCCGCGCGCGTGCCGACCTATCCCACCGAAGCCGAGGCCGTCCGCGGTTTCCAGCATCTGGTGCGCTACCGCGACGCGCAGGCGGCGTTGATGGAAACCCCGCCCAGCCTGCCGGAGGATTTCGTGGTCGATACCGCCGGCGCCCGCGCGCTGGTGGACGCCGCGCTCGCCGCCGGCCAGCAGTGGCTGGATCCAATCGCCACCCACCAGCTGCTGACCGCGTACGGCATTCCGTCGGCACCGGTGATGCAGGCCCGTGATGCCCACGAGGCGATGGACCTGGCCCAGCCGTTGCTGGAGCAGGGCGCCACGGTGGCGATCAAGGTGTTCTCGGCCGACATCCCGCACAAGTCCGATGTCGACGGCGTCCGATTGAACCTCAGCACGCTGCAATCGGTGCATGCGGCCGCCACCTCGATCATCGCGCGCGCGCACGAGAAGCGACCCGATGCGCGCATCGATGGCGTGCTGGTGCAACCCACCATCGTGCGGCCCAAGGCGCGCGAGCTGATCGCCGGGATTGCCGACGACCCGACCTTCGGCCCGGTGATCGTGTTCGGCCGTGGTGGCACCGCCGTCGAAGTGATCGACGACAAGGCCATCGCCCTGCCACCGCTGGACCTGCGTCTGTCGCATGAACTGATCGGACGCACGCGCGTGTCGCGCATCCTCAAGGCCTACCGCGATGTCCCGGCCGCCGACGAACGCGCGGTCGCGCTGATCCTGGTCAAGCTCGCCCAGTTGGCCGCCGACATTCCCGAGATCCGCACGCTCGACATCAATCCGCTGCTGGCCGACCGTGATGGCGTGATCGCGCTGGATGCGCGCGTGGCGATCGAACCGTCGCGCAAGCTGCACAAGGGCCGCGGCCATCCGCGCTTCGCGGTCTTCCCGTATCCCAAGGAATGGGAGCGCACCATCACCCTGTCCGACGGCGCGCCGGCCTTCGTGCGTCCGGTCCGCCCCGAGGACGACGCGCTGTTCCGCGCCTTCTTCGCGCGGGTGACCGATGACGACCTGCGCCTGCGCTTCTTCCAGTCGGTGAAGCACTTCAGCCACGAATTCATTGCGCGCCTGACCCAGCTCGACTACGCGCGCTCCATCGCACTGGTGGCGATCGATCCGCGCAGTGGCGACATGCTCGGTGCGGTGCGGCTGCACGCCGATGCCGATTACGACCGTGGCGAGTACGGCATCCTGATCCGCTCCGACCTCAAGGGCCACGGCATCGGCTGGCGGCTGATGGCGATCATGATCGAGTACGCGCAGTGGCTCGGCCTGAACGTCATCGAAGGCCAGGTGCTGCGCGAGAACAGCACCATGCTGGCGATGTGCCAGAGCCTGGGCTTCAAGACCAAGCTCGACCCGGACGATTCGACGGTGATGGTGGTGACGCTGCCGGTGCAGGACGTACAGGTGCCGCAGGCGCCCGATCCTGCAACGCACTGAGCCGATCGCGGTACGGCGCATGCACGTGGGCGGAGCGACAATAGGGTATGACCGATCGCCTCCCCCTGCTGCTGCTCCCCGGCCTGCTCAACGACGCCGAACTCTGGCGTGCGCAGATCGCCGACCTGTCCGATATCGCCGACTGCATCGTCGGCGACCAGACCCGCGGCGAGACGATGCAGGCGGTGGTCGAGGATGTGCTGGCACAGGCACCGGCGCGCTTTGCCCTGGCGGGATTCTCGCTGGGCGGCTTCGTGGCGCAGGCGATCCTGCGCACCGCGCCGGAACGGGTGCTGCGGCTGGCCCTGATCGACACCTCGATCCATGCCGACTCGCCCGAGCGTGCCAAGCAGCGCCAGACCCAGCGGGCCAGCGTGCGCCTGCCCGGCAAATTCCACGGCTTCGGCGACACCCTGATGCGCAGCTATATCGACGCCTCGCGGCTGGATGATTACGTGCTGGTGCAGCGCGTGCGCGACATGACGGCGCGGCTGGGCGCGGAGGTGTTCCTGCGGCAGAGTGCACTGGACCGGGTGGATGGCCATGACGTGCTGGCCGGGTATCGCGATCCGCTGTTGATCGTGTGCGGTGCGAACGACCGCATCACCCCGCTGGCGATCAGCGAGGAGATGCATGCGCTGGTGCCGCACTCGAACCTGGTCGTGCTGCCCGATTGTGGGCATCTGGCCCCGATGGAGAAGCCCGACGAGGTCAGCGCGGCAATGCGGGACTGGTTGCGGTGATACCGGCCACGCACTTCCGGTGATGCCGGCCAGCGGTCGGCACTACCCGATGATGTCCACGCCGTTGATCAGGTGCTGGCTCTTCCGGCAGGTGCCGACCGTTGGTCGGCACGCACCACCCACGCCCGACCAACGGTCGGGCGCTGCCGATCAATCCCAGGCCGGCGCGATCGCTTCCGGATTGGCCAGGCGATGCCCGCGATCCAGCGTGGCGATCTGCGCCATGTCTTCATCGCTCAACCGCAGCTCGGCCGCCAGCAGGTTGCCGGCCAGGTTGTCGCGCTTGGTCGAGGATGGAATCACCGCGTAGCCCTGCTGCAACGCCCAGGCCAGCGCGACCTGCGCCGGGGTCGCCTGGTGGCGCTCGGCGATGGCCTGGATCACCGGGTCCTTGAGCACTTCACCGTAGGCCAGGCTCATGTAGGCCGTGACCTGGATGCCCTGGTCCTTCAGGAACGCGATCAACCCGCGGTTCTGCAGGTACGGATGGACTTCGATCTGGTTGGTGGCGATCGCGTCGGCCCCCAGGGTCTCGATGGCCTGGCGGGTCTGGGCGATGGTGAAGTTGGAGATGCCGATCTGCCGGGTCAGCCCGAGCGACTTGGCCTCGGCCAGCGCGCCCAGGTACTCGGCCATCGGCACCGCATCCTTCGGCGACGGCCAGTGGATCAGGGTCAGCTCGACATGGTCGGTGCGCAGCTTGCGCAGGCTCTCGCGCAGGCTGGCCAGCAACGCGTCGTGCTGGAAGTTGGCGATCCAGATCTTGGTGGTGAGGAACAGATCATCGCGGGCCACGCCGGATTCGGCGATGGCCTGGCCGACCTCGGCTTCGTTCTCGTAGATCTGTGCGGTATCGATGGCGCGGTAGCCGACGTCCAGTGCGTTGCGCACCGAGTCGATCACGGTCTGGCCCTTCAGGCGGAAGGTGCCGAGGCCGAATGCGGGAATGCTCATGGAAACTCCTTCATGGGGGTGAGGTGCAGGCTACGCCGTGCACCGTAAAGCGACGTAGAGCCGACCGTTGGTCGGCGGCGGTTGCGTGAAACGAATCGTTGCGCGACTGCTGTCGCGCAAGGCGAACCGTCGGTCCGGATCGATCAATGCGCACTCACCGCGATGCCTTCGGCGCGGTCGGCCACACCGTCGCGGCGATCCAGGCGGCCACTCCATGCGGTCAGGCCGAAGGCGCCCATCACCACCAGCGCGCCCAGCCATGGGGTGTGCATCAGGCCGAAGTGATCGACCACCAGGCCACCCAGCGAAGCACCGAGCGCGATGCCGACGTTGAACGCGGCGATGTTCAGCCCCGAGGCCACATCGGCGGCCTGCGGGGCGAACCGCTGCGCCTGCTTGACCACGTACACCTGCAGGCCGGGCACGTTGCCGAACGCCACCGCACCCAGCGCCAGCGCGGTCAGCAGCACCAGCCAGGTGTTGTAGGCGGTGAAGGTGAGCACGAACAGCACGGCGGCCAGCAACGCGAAGATCAGCTTCAATGCCGGGATCGGGCCGCGACGGTCGGCCAGCCGGCCGCCCCACAGGTTGCCGATCGCCACCGACACGCCATACACCAGCAGCACGCCGCTGACCGCATTGGCGGAGAAGCCGGTGACGTCCTGCAGGATCGAGGCCAGGTAAGTGAACGACGGGAAGGTGCCGCCGTAGCCGAGCGCGGTGATCGCATACACCAGCAGCAGGCGTGGCTGTGCGAGCACGGCGAGCTGCTGGCCGAACGTGGCCGGCGCGCTGCGCTGCAGGTTGCGCGGGACGAACAGCAGGCTGCCGATCAGCGCGATCACGCCGAGCGCGGCCACGGCCAGGAAGGTCGCGCGCCAGCCCAGGTGCTGGCCGATGAAGGTACCCAGCGGCACGCCGGTGACCAGCGCCACGGTGAGGCCGGTGAACATGATCGCGATCGCGCTGGCGGCCTTTTCCTTGGGCACCACCGAGGTGGCGATGATCGAGCCGATCGAGAAGAACACACCGTGCGCCAGGCCGGTCAGCACGCGCGCCACGATCAGCGCGCCGTAGCCCGGGGCCATCCAGGCGATCACATTGCCGAGGGTGAACAGCAGCATCAGTGCGACCAGCAGGGTCTTGCGCGGCACCCGGCCAGTCAGCGCGGTGAGCACCGGCGCACCGACCGCCACGCCCAATGCATACAGCGACACCAGCAGCCCGGCCGAGGGCAGGGTGACGCCAAGGTCGGCGGCGATGGTCGGAATCAGGCCGACGATGACGAATTCAGTGGTGCCGATGGCGTACGCACCCAGCGTCAACGCCAACAAGGCCAAGGGGATACCACGGGACATGGACGGATACCGGTGGGGAGTGAGGCTGCGCAGTCTGCGCGCCGTACTCTTGCGGAAAAAGCGGCCTTCACGCCAATCACTGTTGCCCCATGGTCAATAATGGAGCACCTCCACCCTGCCGCCGCCATGAAAACGACCCTGGATGAGATGCAGGCCTTCATCGCCGTGATCGACAGCGGCTCGATCACCGCCGCCGCCGAGCAACTGGGCCAGACCACCTCCGGGGTCAGCCGGGCGCTGGGCCGGCTGGAGGAAAAGCTCGGCACCACGCTGTTGACCCGTACCACGCGGCGCCTGCAGCTGACGGAAGAAGGCGACGCCTTCCTCGCCCAAGCCCGCGCGATCGTCGCCTCCGTGGAAGCGGCCGAGGAGCAGATCGCCGCGCGGCGCCAACGCCCGGCCGGGCGCCTGCGCGTCGATGCGGCGATGCCCTTCGTGCTGCACGTGATCGCCCCGCTGGTGGCCAGCTACCGGGCTCGCTATCCCGACGTGGCCCTGGAGCTCAACAGCAGCGAGCGCTACATCGACCTGCTGGAGCGGCGCACCGATGTCGCCATCCGGATCGGGCCGCTGGCCGATTCCACCCTGCATGCGCGGCCGCTGGCCCACAGCCGCCTGCGCGTGATGGCCAGCCCGGCCTACCTGCAGCAGCACGGCACCCCGCGCGATGTGGCGGCACTCGGCGAGCACACGCTGCTCGGCTTCAACGAGCCCGATTCGCTCAACCACTGGCCATTGCCCGGCGCGACCGACGCGCTGCTGCACGTGCGCCCGGCGGTGGCGGTGTCCAGCGGCGAAACGCTGCGCCGGCTCGCGCTGGAAGGCGTCGGCATCGTCTGCCTGTCCGACTTCATGACCCACCGCGACCGCGAGGCCGGCGACCTGGTGCAGCTGCTGCCGGAAATCACCGTGGAAGTGCGCCAGCCGATCCACGCCGTGTACTACCGCAACACGGCGGTCTCGGCGCGGATCAGCTCGTTCCTCGATCACCTGGCCGAGGCCATGGTGGGCACCCCCTACGTCCGGTAGTGCCGGCCGCTGGCCGGCATTTTCGCGATGCCTGCTGCATACGGTTGCCGGCCAGCGGCCTGCACTACGCCTGCATCACGCGGCGCGGGCCAATCCGCCCACCGCACCGCGTCCCGCATCCAGCACGAACACATCCACCGCCGCATTCAAGGCGACGGCCTGCTCTTCCATGCTGCGCGCCGCCGCCGAGGCTTCCTCGACCAGCGCGGCGTTCTGCTGCGTGGTTTCGTCCATCTGCACGACGGTCTGGTTGACCTGCTCGATGCCGGCCGACTGCTCCTGCGACGCCGCGGCGATGTCGGCCATGATGTCGGTGACGCGCTGCACGCTGCCGACGATCTCGCCCATGGTCTGCCCGGCCTGCTGGACCAATGCCGCGCCACTGTCGACATCGGCCACGGACTGATCGATCAGGGCCTTGATCTCCTTGGCGGCACCGGCCGAGCGCTGCGCGAGGGTACGCACTTCGCTGGCGACCACCGCGAAACCACGGCCCTGCTCACCGGCGCGCGCGGCCTCCACGGCGGCGTTGAGCGCGAGGATGTTGGTCTGGAATGCGATGCCGTCGATGACGCTGATGATCTCGGCGATCTGCCGCGACGAGCCCTGGATGGCGCTCATGGTGGTGACCACCTGGCCGACCACCGCACCGCCCTGCGAAGCGACGGACGCGGCGCTGATCGAGAGCTGGTTGGCCTGTCGCGCGTGCTCGGCGTTCTGGCGCACGGTGGAGGTCAGCTCTTCCATCGAAGCAGCGGTCTCTTCCAGATTGGCCGCCTGCTGCTCGGTACGGCGCGACAGGTCACTGTTGCCCGCGGCGATCTCGCCGGCCGCGGTCTGGATCGACTGCGCGGCCTCCTTGATGTCGCCGACGATCGTGGTCAGCTGGCCGGTGGTGCGCGCCATGTCATCGCGCATGCGCGCGAACACGCCGTGGAAATCACCGTGCATGCGCGCGCTGAGATCACCGCCGGCGATCGCCTGCAGCACGCGCGAGACCTCGCCCAGATCCTGCTCGGTGGTCTGCATCAGGCGGTTGAGGCCGCCGACCATCTCGCCGAAGTCGTGCTGGTAGCGCGCTTCATCGCCCCGCTGGCTGAAATCGCCCACGGCGGCCGCGGCGGCCAGCCGCTTGATCTCGGCATTGATCGCACCGAGGTTGGCCTTGGCCGTATCCAGCGCCTGGGTGATCACCGCCTTCTCGCCGGGCAGGCGTTCCATGTCCACCGACAGGTCGCCGACCGCGTAATGGCCCATGATCTCGATCGCCCGCAGCTTCACCTGGATGTGGTTGGCGACCAGGGTGTTGGTGTCGCGCACCATCTGGCCGTAGCCGCCGGGAAACACGGACGCATCCATGCGGTAACTGATCTCGCCCGCATCGTGGCGCTGCGCCATCGTCGCCTGTGCCGCCAGCACGGCCTTGAGGGTCTGGGTGACCTCGGCCATGGCCGTGCCCAGGCGGCCGATCTCATCGCGGCTGCGCACCACCACCGCATGCTCCAGATCGCCACGGGCGACGGCACGGGCGGCGGCTTCCACGGCGACCACCGGGGCGATCACGGCGCGTCGCAGCCACACCGCCAGCACCCCCATCAGCACCACGGCGGCCAGCGCCGTGGTGACCGCCGATGCCACCAGCGCGGCGCGCGCGCGCTCGGAGGTGGCATGGGTTTCGAACGTGGCACGTTCGCTGGCGCGCGCGGCCAGCGCATCCAGCGTGGTGCCCACGGCGCGATCGGCCCCGAGCACCAGCGCGTCGCCGGCCTGCGTGTCATAGCCACTGGCCGCGAAGGCCTCCAGCGCGCCGCGGTAGCGCGCCTCCAGCGCACGGTGCTCGGCCAGGAACTGGTGGGCCAGCGTGCGCGTCTGTTCATCGCGGCTGGTGGCGAGCGTGCCGGCCAACGCTTCGATGCGGCGTCCTTCCGCATCGAATGCCGCCAGGTGGCGTTCGCGCTGTGCAGCGTCCGCACCGCGGATCAGCACGTTCTTCCACTCCTGCACCTGCAGGCGGAACTCGCGCTGCAGGAGCTCGGCCTGTGCCTGCCGGGCGACCTCGACCGGCACCTCGGCCGAGAGGTTGCGCCAGGCAGAACCCAGCCCCGCCAAGGCGGCCAGCACGATGATGACCAGGCCGAGCGACAGCGCGCCCAGCAATTTGAATTGAAGACTCAGGGCGCGTGGACGCGCCGGTGCGGAGGACGTCATGAGAGATCAAAAGTAAGGAAGGGCGATGCGGTATCGGTCTGTCAGGAAAAGGCTGAAGTGCGACGCCAATCACGGTTACCGTTCCATTAAATGTTGTGAGGATGGCGTGTAGATGAATTTTGGTCACACATGGAACGAAACAGGACTGGACAGGCAACTAATATGTAACTATCGTTGTTACATGAAATCCAGCAACCAGTTCTCCGATGCGCTCCACGTCATGGCCCATCTGGTCGGCCAGGACGGCCCGCGCACCTCCGAACAGCTCGCCACCTGCCTGCCGACCCATCCGGTAGTGATCCGGCGCCTGTTGTCGGCCCTGCACAAGGGCGGCTTGGTGACCACCGTGCGTGGCCACGGCGGCGGCAGCCAACTGGCACGGCCGCCCGCGGAGATCACCCTGCACGACGTCTATCTGGCCATCGGTGCGCCCGCGCTCCTGCACACCGGGGCGCGCGAGACCGGCCGCGGCTGCCCGGTGCAGCGCGTGGTCAACGAGGCGCTCGACGACAGTTACCGCCAGGCCCAGGCCCTGCTCGAGGCCCGCCTGCGCGACACCACCCTGGCCACGCTGGGCGACGAATTCGCCCGCCACCTGGCCCACCACGCTGCAGGAGTTCCCCATGACGTTTGATGCGATTGTCGTCGGCGGCAGTTTCGCCGGCCTGTCCGCCGCGCTGATCCTGGCCCGCGCCCGCCGCGACGTGCTGGTGATCGACAGCGGCCTGCCGCGCAACCGCTTCGCCGCGCATTCGCACGGGGTGCTCGGCCAGGACGGCATCGCCGGCGCCGAGCTGCTGCGCAACGCCAAGGCGCAGCTGCTCGACTATCCCACCGTGCGCTGGATCAGCGACACCGCGACCCGCGCGCAACCGACGGTCGATGGCTTCGTGGTGGCTACCGGAAACGGCGACACCTGGGCCACGCGCAAGCTGCTGCTGGCGACCGGCATCCGCGACGAACTGCCCGAACTGCCCGGCCTGGCCGAACGCTGGGGCCACAGCGTGGTGCACTGCCCGTACTGCCATGGTTATGAAATCGGCGGCGGGGCGATCGGTCTGCTGGGTGGACACGAGAAGTCGGCCACGATGGCCGCGCTGCTCGCCGACTGGGGCGATGTCACCCTGTTCGCACACGGTATGACCCTGGCACCGGAGGAGCTCGCGGCCCTGCAGCACCGCGGTGTCAGCATCGAACACGCCGCCGTGGTCGGGTTGGAAGGCGAGGCGCCGGCCCTGAGCGCCGCCGTGCTCGCGGATGGGCGCCGCGTCGAACTGCGCGCGCTGTTCGTCACCGCGCGGCAGCACATGGCGGCACCGCTGGTCGAACAGCTCGGCTGCGCGCTGGAAGAGAGTCCGATCGGCGTGCTGGTCCAGGTGGACCCCGGCAAGCAGACCAGCGTGCCCGGCATCTACGCGGCGGGCGATGCCACCCTGGTCGGCAACATCAGCCTGGCCAGTGCCGAAGGCGTACGTGCCGGCGTAAGCCTGCACCACGCACTGGTCGCCGAGGACAGCCGCGCCAGTCGCTGAGGTGAGGGCGCCCGGCCCGGCCGGAAACAGAAACAGCCGCCCTGCGGCGGCTGTCCGTAACAGAGAACGTCGGGCTCAGGCCTGTTCGGCGCTCGCCGCATCCAGCTGCCGTACCTCCTGCGCCGACAGCGCGACGTTCGCGGCGGCCAGCACATCCTTCAACTGCTCGACACTGGTCGCACTCACGATCGGGGCGGTGATGCCCGGGCGTGCGATCAACCAGGCGATCGCGATCTGCGACGGGCTCACGCCATGCGCGCTGGCTACGTCGTCCAGTGCCGTCAGGATGCGCAGCCCACGCGGATTGACGTACGTGTCCACCACTTTCTGGCCGCGCGCGCTGCTCTTGGCCGCATCGGCGGCGCTGCGGTACTTGCCACTGAGGAAGCCGCTGGCCAGCGAGTAATAGCTGATCACGCCCAGCTGCGCCTCGCGCACCACCGCTTCCAGCCCGGCCTCATAACCGGCGCGGTCGTACAGGTTGTACTCCGGCTGCAGCGTTTCATAGCGCGGCAGTTTGTAGTCCGCGGAGACCTTCAGGGCGTCGCGCAGGCGCTCGGCGGTGTAATTGGAGGCGCCGATCGCACGCACCTTGCCCTGTTCGATCAGGCGGCCGAACGCGGCCAGCGTGGTTTCCAGCGGAGTGGATTCGTCATCTTCGTGCGCCTGGTACAGATCGATGACATCGGTCTGCAGGCGGCGCAGCGAGTCTTCCACCGCGGCGGTGATGTTGTCGGCGGACAGGCCGGGGCGCTCGGCCCACTTGGCCACCTTGGTCGCCAGCACCACCTTGTCACGCTTGCCACTGTGCTTGAACCAACGGCCCAGGATGGTCTCCGATTCACCGCCCTGGTTGCCGGGCACCCACGCCGAATACACATCGGCGGTATCGACCAGGTTGAAGCCGGCATCGACGAAGGCATCGAGCAGGGCGAAGGAGGTCTTCTCGTCCGCACTCCAGCCGAAGACATTGCCGCCGAAGGCAATGGGGGCGACATGGAGGCCGGAACGACCGAGTTCGCGCGTAGCAGTCATGGGTGATGTTCTCCCTGGGAATCGTTTCCACAGGATACGGCCGGCGTGGTGACAGCGTTGCGGCAGCAGGCACAAAACAGTGTTCCGGATTGCTGCGCCGCACTAACGTTTTGTGAACACCTGTGCACGCTTGGCTGCTAGTCTCGCCGCATCCCGCTACCGGAAGCCCCGCCGATGAAAGCCCGTTCGTTGACCTGTGCCTGCCTGTTCACTGTCTCCACCCTGATGCTTGCCGCGCCCGCGATGGCCATCAAGCCCGCCGGCCCGAACGCGCAGGTCGCGATTACCCCGGCCGTGCAGAAGGCCGTGCAGGACAGCCGCCGCGATCCGGCCAACGTCAAGCGCGATGCCTACCGCCATCCGGCACAGACCCTGTCGTTCTTCGGCGTTGCGCCGGGCCAGACCGTCATCGAGATCACCCCGGGCAACGGCTGGTACTCGGAGATCCTGGCGCCGCTGCTGCACGACAAGGGCCAGTATGTGGCCGCCGTGGTCGATCCGATGGCCGTGGCGGAAGGGCGTGGCCGCGACTACCAGCAGCGCAGCCGAGAGGGACTGGAAAAGAAGTTCGCCGGTGACGCCGCGGTGTTCGGCAAGAGCCGCGTAGTCGCCTATGACCCGAAGGCCCCGGTGTTCGGCCCGGCCAACTCGGCCGATGTGGTGCTGACCTTCCGCAACGTGCACAACTGGCGCAGCAGCGGCCAGGCCGAGGGCATGTTCAAGGGCTTCTTCTCGGTGCTCAAGCCGGGCGGCGTGCTCGGCGTGGTCGAACACCGTGCCAAGGCCGACGTGCCGGCCGACGACAAGACCGGTTACGTGGGCCAGCAGCAGGTGATCGCGATGGCCAAGGCGGCCGGTTTCGAACTGGCCGGCAGCAGCGAGATCAATACCAACCCGCGCGACACCAAGGACTACCCGAACGGTGTGTGGACGCTGCCGCCGACCAACCAGCATGACGCGGCCGACGAGGCCAAGTACCAGGCGATCGGCGAAAGCGACCGCATGACGCTGCGCTTCGTGAAGCCGGGCAAGTAAGCGACCCGCGCACACGAGATGGCGCGCGGGCTGCGGCCCGCGCGTTGCTCGAGGTGAACGTCATCGGCTGACGATCGGGCGGATCGCGGCGGCACCACGGGGATGGGACAATGGGCCCTCCCACCGCCGCTGTTGCCTCGATGCTGATCGCCTTCAACAAACCGTTCAACGTGCTGTGCCAGTTCACCGACCGCAGCCAGCCGCCGCGCGCGACCCTGGCCGGCTTCGGGTTGCCGCCGGCGGTGTATGCGGCCGGACGCCTCGACTACGACAGTGAAGGCCTGCTGCTGCTCACCGATGATGGCGGCCTGGCGCACCAGTTGACCGATCCGCGCCACAAGGCCGACAAGACCTATTGGGTGCAGGTGGAAGGCACGGTGACCGATGAACAGGTGCAGGCGCTGCGCCGTGGCGTGCTGCTCAACGATGGGCCTACCTTGCCGGCGGGTGTCGAACGGTTGGAACCGCCGCCCGCGCTGTGGCCGCGCACGCCGCCGGTCCGCTTCCGCAAGACGGTGCCCGATGCATGGCTGGCCATCACCCTGCGCGAGGGCCGCAACCGCCAGGTACGCCGCATGACCGCGGCGGTCGGACTGCCGACGCTGCGACTGGTACGCGTCTCGATGGGCGAGCATGCGATCGGCGACCTGCAGCCCGGGCAGTGGCGGGAGATCGGACACTAAAAAACCGCCGGTGGAGACCGGCGGTTTCGGTGCGCATGCGGTGATGCGTCAGCGGATCAGGCGTCGCTGCCGATATCGCTGGTTTCATCCACCACGGTGTCGTTGCGGCGGTTGCGTGCGCTGATGCGCTGCGCCTGGCCGTTCACCACACCACCGTTGGCAAGCTTCTTCTTCTGCTGCTTGCGGTACAACGCGTAGCCCAGCAGGCCCACGCCGACGGCTGCGGCTGCGATGGTCACGGCCGGATTGCGGCGCACCACCTTGGCAGCCACTTTGCTGCCGGTCTTGACCGCGCCGAGTGCGGCACCCGTCTTGATCCAGTCGGTGGCCTGCGGGCCGAAGTGGCGCAGGTTGCTGCCGGCGTGCTTGAGGCCGTCACCAGCGGTGCTGGCGATGTCCAGGGCGCGCTCGAGGGCGCGGTCGGTAATCACGGTCAATCTGCTCATGGGGGGTCCTTTGCCTCGGTTCTGATCCAGTGTCGCGCGATGGCCGTGTAGGGCGTGTTATCCGCCAGCGACGGCCAGGTCACGACTGTAGCCGCTTGCCGCAGTGGGGACAGCGGGCCCAAGGACGCTGGTCAGGTGGCAGCCATGAATAGGGGAGTCCGGCGGACCCCTGGGTGACGTTCTACGTCCCCCGCGGCTTCGCCCGATGGGTGGCGGTGGCCGTCCACGGATCATCCGGCCACGGATGCTTGGGGTAGCGCCCCTTCATTTCCTTCTTCACTTCCGCATAGGTGTTCGCCCAGAAATTGCGCAGGTCCTGGGTGACCTGCAGCGGGCGACCGCCGGGGGAGAGCAGATGCAGCGTCAGCGGAATGCGGCCGTCGGCGATGCGCGGGGTATCGCTCAGGCCGAACAGTTCCTGCAGTTTGACCGCCAGCACCGGCGCCTGCGGCGTGATGCCATCGGCGTCGAGCGCGTAATGGATCGGACGTTCCATGCCCGAAGGCACGGCAATGCGGACCGGTGCGTGGCGATCGATCAGCTGGCGTTGCGCCCAGGGCAGCGGCGACTTCAACGCTTCACCGAGGGTGGATTCATCGAGGGCATCCAGGCGCGTCCTGCCGTTGAACGCAGGCGTGAGCCACGTCGGCAGCGTCGCCATCAGGGCCGCATCGGAGACGTCCGGCAGATCCAGTTCCGGCAGCCACGCGCGCACCGCCAGCGCACGCGCCTGCCATTGGCGCAGGCCCTCCGTCCACGGCAAGGCATCCAGGCCGAGTTCGGCGACGGCGTCGGTCAGGGCTCTCGCGGCGAGCGCAGGGTCCACGCGGCCGGCAGAGCGGCTGTCGAGCACGATGCGGTCGAAGCGGGTTTCCCGGCGGGCGACCAGCGCTCGCTTCTCGCCGTCCCAGCGCACCACATCCTCCTGCGTGAAGCGCTCCGGGAAGTCACGGCGCAGGCGGTTCTCGTCCACCGGCGCAGCGCGCAGCAGCAACGCGTCGCGTGCCTCGTAGCGCAGTTCCACCGCCACCAGCCACGGCTCGCCGCGCAGATCGCTGGGATCGAACAGGCGCGCGCTGCGGCCGTTGGCCAGCAGGTAGCGCAGCGGATCGGTGGGATGGCGGGCGGCGATCCGGTCCGGGAAGGCATGGGCGAGCAGGTCGCCGAGTTGATGCGCTTCGACCGAGGACGGCGGCGCGGCATCACACCGCAGGCGTCGCCGCCATTGTCTGCTCGCGGCATCGATCGTGGCCAGGCCACCGCGGTTCGCGTCGTGCGGTACGCGCCCCTGGCGGAACGCGGCCAGTGCACGCCACCGCGCGGCGAGTGCGTCACCGCCCTGGCGCAGGGGATCGCGCGCTTCCACCAGCGCGGCCAGATCGCAGGCGAGCGCCTGTTCGACACCCTTGCCTGCCGCCATCAGCATCGCCGCCAGCCGCGGATGCGTGCCGAGGGTCAGCATGCGCCGGCCCAGCGGGGTCAGCGTGCCGCTGTCGCTGAGCGCACCCAGGCGTTGCAGCAGTTCCCGCGCGGCGGCCAGGGCACCGGCGGGCGGTGTATCGACGAAGCGGAGGTCGTCACTGCCCCACGCAGCCAGTTCCAGTGCCAGCGAGGCCAGCTCCACCTGCGCGATCTCGGGCCGTCGCTGTGCTTCCACCCGCTGCGACTGCGGCCACAACCGCCAGGCCCAGCCCTCAGCCACGCGTCCCGCGCGCCCGGCGCGCTGATCGGCCGAGGCCTGCGCGATGTTCACCAGGTCCAGGCGCGCAAAGCCGCTGTTGGGGTCGTAGCGCGGCTCGCGCGCCAGTCCCGCATCGATCACCACGCGCACGCCGGGCAGCGTCACCGAGGATTCGGCCACGTTGGTAGCCAGCACCACGCGGCGGCGGCCGTCGGGATCGGGCTGCAGCACCTGCGACTGCTGGTCCACCGGCAGTTCGCCGTGCAGCGGCAGCACCTGCACGGCCGGGTCGAGCACGGCCTGCAGCGCCGTCTGCACGCGCGCGATCTCGCGCTGGCCGGGCAGGAACACCAGCACGTCGCCGGGATGCTCGGCGAGGGCCTGCTCCACCGCACGCCGCGCCTGCGGCTCCAGCGCCTCGTCGCGGCGCGCGGGAAAGTGCGTGATCGTCACCGGGAAGCTGCGGCCTTCGCTGCTCAGGCGCGGCGCATCGAGAAACTGCGCCAGTCCCTCGCCATCGAGCGTGGCCGACATCACCACGATGCGCAGGTCCTCGCGCAGTTGCGACTGCACATCCAGCGCCAGCGCCAGGCCGAGGTCGGCCGCCAGATGGCGCTCGTGGAATTCATCGAACAGCAGCGCGCCCACGCCGTCGAGCAGCGGATCGTCCTGCAGCATCCGGGTCAGGATGCCCTCCGTCACCACCTCGATGCGGGTCCGCGCGGAGATCCTGTTCTCGAAGCGGATGCGGTAACCCACGGTCTCACCGACGCCCTCACCGAGCTGCCGCGCCATGAACTGCGCGGCGCTGCGCGCGGCCACGCGGCGCGGCTCCAGCATGATGATTTTCCGGCCTTCCAGCCACGGCGCATCCAGCAGGGCCAGCGGCACCTGGGTGGTTTTGCCGGCGCCGGGTGGCGCTTCCAGCACCAGCCGTGTGCCGCTCCCGAGGGTGGTCAGGATCTGCGGCAGCAGCACGGCAATCGGGAACATCGGGGTGGTCATGCGGCAAGGATACGGGGCGCAGGCGAGGGCGGCGAGACGTGCGCGCCGGGGCATCGCCGGGCAGCACGGTAGAATGCGCAGGTTCACCGTCCTGTAGCCTCCCATGCAACTGATCGATATCGGCGCCAACCTCACCCACGACTCCTTCGATCGCGACCGCGACGCCGTGCTGGCGCGTGCGCGCGAGGCCGGTGTAGTGCAGATGGTGATCACCGGCGCCAGCCGCGAGCATTCGCCGATGGCGCTGGATCTGGCCCGGCAGCATCCCGGCTTCCTGTACGCGACGGCTGGCGTGCACCCGCACCATGCGGTGGAATACACCGACGAATGCGATGCGGAGATGCGCGCGCTGCATGCGCATGCCGAGGTGGTCGCCGTGGGCGAGTGCGGGCTGGACTACTTCCGTGATTTCGCGCCGCGTCCGGCGCAGCACCGTGCCTTCGAACGCCAGCTGCAACTGGCCGCGGAGAACGGCAAGCCGCTGTTCCTGCACCAGCGCGACGCGCATGCCGATTTCATGGCGCAGATGAAGAACTTCGACGGCAGGCTCGGCCCGGCCGTGGTGCACTGTTTCACCGGGGAGCGCCAGGAGCTGTTCGACTACCTGGACCAGGACTGGTACATCGGCATCACCGGCTGGTTGTGCGATGAGCGCCGTGGCGCGCACCTGCGCGAGCTGGTCAAGCACATCCCGGCGAACCGGCTGATGATCGAAACGGACGCCCCTTACCTGCTGCCGCGCACGCTCAAGCCGTTGCCCAAGGACCGTCGCAACGAGCCGATGTTCCTCTCGCACATCGTCGAGGAGCTGGCGCGCGATCGTGGCGAGGACGTGGAAGCCACGGCAGCCAATGCGACGGCGGCCACGCGCGCGTTCTTCCGCTTCCCGCAGACCCGGTAGGTACCGACCGTTGGTCGGTACGCGTGTCGGTGCGCGGCACCCACGACCAACGGTCGTGGGCTACCGTCCGTCTCCATGGGCCCACGCATCGGCCAGCCCTTCGCGGTAGGTCGGGAACCGCGGCTGCCACTGCAGTGCCTCGCGCGTGCCGCGACTGTCGATGCGCTTGTTGCTGCTGTAGAAGCGCCGCAGCGAGGCAGGAAGGGCAGGGTCATCCCAGGCCTGCGCGGCGGGCAACGGCAGGCCGCTCAGTGCCGCCGCATACGCCAGCACGTCCTGCGACGGGGCGGGTTCATCGTCGGCCGGCAGATACAGCGCGTTTTCCCGTGAGCGATGCATCGCTGCCAGCGCTGCGGTGGCGAGGTCTTCGACGTGCAGCCGGTTGAACACCTGGCCCGGCCGCACGACCTGCCGCGCCGTGCCCTGCGCCAACTGCACCAGCGCGTTGCGCCCACGCCCGTACAGCGCGGGCAGCCGGAAGACCGCCGAGGCAATGCCGCGCGCCTGCGCGAACGCCTGCCACTGGCCTTCGGCACGCAGGCGCTTCAGTGCGGTGTCGTCGGTGGCATCGGCCGCGGCGTCCAGGTTGATCCAGCCGCCATCACGATCGGCGTAGACGGCGGTCGAAGAGAAATAACCCAGCCAGCGCAGCGCGGGCGCATCCTGCAGCGCTTCGCCGAGCAGGCGTAGCGCAGGATCACCCTCGGCATCGGGCGGAATGCTGCAGAGGATCGCATCGGCGCTGCGGATCGCCTCCTCCAGCGCCGCATCGATGGGGTGTCCCTCGGCCAGCCGGTGGCGGATCACACCATCGTCCGGTGCGGTGGAGGGATCGCGCACGGTGCCACTGCAGGCAATGCCCTGCGCGTGCAGCAGGGCGGCCAGGTGCCGCCCGCTGTAGCCCAGGCCCAGCACCAGCACGCGGGCCGGTGCGGTGTCGGTCGGCACGCTCAGCCCTTGCGCTGCTGCTGGTAGGCCTGCAGGTGCGCATAGGCCACGGCCAGCAGCGGTGCAGCCTGGCCGGCCGCCCGTGCCCGTACCAGCATGTCGCCGACGATGTGCTCGGCCTCGACCTGCTGGCCGGCCTCCAGATCGCGCAGCATGGAGGCCTTCAACGCCGAGCCGGACTGGGTGGTCGCGGCCAGCGCGATCTCGCGGGCCTTGCCCGGGATCGGCTCGCCGGCCGCCTCGGCCACCGCCACGCACTCGTCATACAGGCCACGCACGATCGCCGCGCCGTCATCGGTCGCCACGATCGTGCCGACATCGGCGCGCATCAGGCAGGTCGCCGCGGCCAGCGTGGTCAGGAAGGTGTACTTGATCCACTGCTCCTGGCCGATCGCATCGGTGGCGACGTGGTCCACGCCCGCCTGCACGCAGGCCGCCGCCAGCGCCAGCACGCGCGCGCTGCTGCCGGTGCCGTCGCGCTCGCCGAAGGTCAGCTTGGCCGCCGGCGCCAGGTGCACCACCGCGCCGTCGCTGGCCTTGGTCGCGCTGATGAAGCACAGCCCGCCCAGCACTGCGTCGCGGCCGAAGCGTGCGTCGAGATCGGCGTAATGCCGCAGCCCGTTGAGGATCGGCAGCACCGTGGTGCGCGGACCGACCGCCGGGGCGATCGCCTCGATGGAGCTGGCGAGGTCGTAGGCCTTGCAGCTCAGGATCACCAGGTCGAACAGCTCGGCCGTCGCCAGGGCGGGCAGCGCGTCGGCGGTGACGTGCTTTACCGGGAAGGTTGCATCGCCCAGCTGGCTGCGGATCACCAGCCCTTCGCCCGCCAGCTGCGCCGCACGCGCCGGGCGGACGAGGAAGGTGACGTCCACGCCGGCCTGGGCCAGGCGACCACCGAAGTACCCGCCGGTCCCGCCGGCGCCGAGGATCAGGATGCGCATCAGCTGCGCATCCCCACGCCACGCTTCAGCAGCCACAGCGCCAGCGCGGTGAGCGCCACCACGAAGCCGATCATCAGCGCGTAGGCGACCCACAGCGGCACGTCGCTGGTGCCCAGCAGGCCGTAGCGGAACGCGTTGACCATGTAGAAGATCGGGTTGGCATGGGTAGCGGCTTCGGCCCAGGCCGGCAGCAGCTTCACCGAATAGAACACGCCGCCCAGGTAGGTCAGCGGGGTCAGGATGAAGGTCGGCACGATCGCCACGTCATCGAACTTCTTGGCGTATACCGCGTTGATGAAGCCGGCCAGCGAGAAGATCGTCGCGCCCAGCAGCACCGTGGTCAGCGTCACCAGCGGATGCGGGATGCGCACCGGGGTGAAGAACATCGCGATGATCAGCACGATCACGCCGACCATCAGGCCGCGCAGTACAGCACCGGACACATAGCCCCACAGGATCACCCAGTTCGGCATCGGGCTGACCAGCAGTTCTTCGACGTGGCGGCCGAACTTGGCGCCGAAGAACGAGGAGCTGATGTTGCCGTAGCTGTTCTGGATCACGCTCATCATCACCAGGCCCGGCACGATGAACTGCATGTAGCTGTAGCCGCCCATCTCGCCCACGCGCGAACCGATCAGGCCGCCGAAGATCAGGAAGTACAGGGTCATGGTGATCGCCGGCGGCACCAAGGTCTGGCCCCAGATGCGCAGGATGCGCGCCACTTCGCGGCGCACGATGGTCATCAGGGCGATGCGGTTGCGCTGGCCGTCGGTCAGGACCGGGGTCGGGGTGCTGCTCATGCCACGTTCTCCTGGTTGCCGGTGAGGCGCACGAACAGCTCCTCCAGGCGGTTGCTCTTGGTCCGCATCGAACGCACGCGGATGCCCGCGGCGTTCAAGGCTTCAAACACCCGGTTGAGGTCCATCGCGCGCGGCATGTCCACGTCCAGCGTGTGGCTGTCGGTGGCGATCAGGATCGCGCCTTCGATCTCCGGCAGCTGGGCCGGCAGGCTGCCGTCGATGTCGAACAGGAAGCCTTCCACGTCCAGCTTGGCCAGCAGTTCGCGCATCGGGCCCTGGGTGACGATCTGGCCATGGTTGATGATGGCCAGGTTCCGGCACAGGTGCTCGGCTTCTTCCAGGTAATGCGTGGTCAGGATGATCGTGGTGCCGGCGGCGTTGATCTCCTTGAGCACGCGCCACATGTCGCGGCGGATCTCGATGTCCACGCCGGCGGTCGGCTCGTCCAGGATCAGCAGGCGCGGGCGGGTCATCATGGCGCGGGCGATCATCAGCCGGCGCTTCATGCCGCCGGACAGGGTGCGGCTCATCACCTGCGCCTTTTCCCACAGGTGGGCGCGCTTGAGCTCCTCTTCGGCCATCTTCTCGGCCTCGGCACGGGCCACGCCGTAGAAGCCGGCGTAGTTGACCAGGATGTCGAAGGGCTTTTCGAACAGGTTGAAGTTGATCTCCTGCGGGACCAGGCCGATCAGGCGCATCGTGGCGCTGCGGTTGCGCACCAGGTCGCTGCCGAAGACCTCGACCTGGCCCTCGCTGAGGTTCACCAGCGAGCTGATGATGCCGATCAGGGTCGACTTGCCGGCGCCGTTGGGGCCCAGCAGGGCGAAGAAGTCGCCCGGGGCCACGTCCAGCGAGACGCCCTTCAGCGCCTGGGTGCCGTTGTCGTAGGTTTTGCGGAGGTCACGCACCCGCAGGGCGGGCACGGCGGTGGGCGCGGGAGTGTTCTGGGAAGCCAAGCTCTTGCCTTCGCGCCTATGGGCTGGCGCTGGATAGGGGCGGGGAGGGGCTATTATAGAAGACCCCGAGGGCTTGCCCCGGCTACACACTGTCCCGAAAAGTCGTGCCTGCCCAATTTCCCCTCAAACTGGTCGACCGGCGCATGCTGGCGCCGACCGTCGGCCATTACCAGTTCCTGCGTGATGACGGCCAGCCGCTGGATTTCCAGCCCGGCCAGTTCATCCAGATCCATTTCGCGTACGCCGACGGCACCGCCACCAAGCGCAGTTACTCGCTGGCCACCCTTCACAACCACGCCCTCGGCGCGGGCGAAGCGGTCGATATCGCGGTCAGTTTCGTCCCCGGCGGCGCCGCCACGGCCCTGTTCGAGGGCCTGGACATCGGCGGCCACGTCAGCGCCAGCGGCCCGTTCGGCCGGTTCTGCCTGCAGCCGGGCGACCACAATGCCCGCTACCTGCTGATCGCCACCGGCACCGGGGTCACCCCGTACCGCTCCATGCTGCCGCTGCTGGCCACCGCCATGGCCGAGCGTGGCGTGGAGGTGGTCCTGCTGCAGGGCGCCCGCACGCCGACCGAACTGCTCTACAGCGAGGACTTCTACGCCTTCGCGGCCGCCCACCCGGGCTTCCGCTACGTGCCGTGCCTGTCCCGCGAATTGCCGGAAAACCCGCATCCGGACGTCCGCCACGGCTACGTGCAGCAGCATCTGGCCGAATTCGCCCCGGACCCGGCGACCGACATCGCCTACCTGTGCGGCAACCCGGACATGGTCGATGCCACCTTCGAGCTGCTGAAGGAAGCCGGCCTGCCCACGCCGCAGGTGCGGCGCGAGAAGTACGTCAGCAGCAAGTAACCGTGCCCGGCGGCCCTGCCATCCGGCATGGCCGCCAGCGGCGTCGGGGTGCGGGCGGCGGTAAGATGCGCCGCGCGCCGCTTCCGCCTGGCTGACACGATGCCCCTGGATTTCCCCACCATTGCCGTGCTCGGCTTCCTGCTGTGCCTGGGTATCGCCATGGGTTTCTCGCTGTTGCTGCTGGTGCTGCGGCGGCAACCGGCCCTGCGGCTGTGGACGGCCAGCCTGTGGATGCTGTCGGTCAGCCTGACCCTGGTGGCGCTGCGGCCCCATCTGCCGCAGGTTCCGGGCATCCTCGCCAGCAATATTGCCGTAGCGCTGTCCGGCGTGCTGATGCTGTATGGCGTGGCGTGCCATCTCGGCCGTCGGCTGCCGGCGTGGCGGCCCCTGGCACTGGCGGCCGTCTACCTTGGGGCGATCGCGTTCTTCCTCGTCGTCCATCCCAGCCTGGCCATCCGGCTGGATGTGTTCAGCGTGTTCGCGGTGTTGCTCAACGCCTGGATGGCGGAGTTGCTGCTGCGGCATGCACCGCCGGCGCAGCGCATCAGCTGTCGGCTGGCGGCCGCGGTATTCGCCGCGCAGGCCGTGCTGTACCTGATCCGTCTGTTCCTGCCGGTGGCGCCCGATGCGGGCGACGACATGCTGCGCGCCGGGGCGCCGGTGTTCGCGACCTATCTGGTCGGGCTGATCCTGGAACTGGCCCGGTGCTTCGCGCTGGTGCTGCTGCTGGTGGAGCGCATGCTGGTCGACCTGCAGCGGCTGGCGCGCACCGACGTGCTGACCGGCCTGCTCAACCGGGGCGCGGTGCTCGCCGACGGTGCCACGCTGCTTCAGCTCAGCCGCCGCCCGCCGAGGCCGTTGGCGCTGCTGCTGCTGGATGTGGATCACTTCAAGCAGATCAATGATCGCTGGGGGCATCTGGCCGGCGATGCGGTGCTGCGCCACGTCGCCGACGTCCTGGCCGCGTGCGTGGCCGACCGCGAGCACCTGCTGGGCCGCTATGGTGGTGAGGAGTTCGTCCTGCTGCTGCCCGGGGCCGATCCGCACCAGGCGCGCCAGTGCGCCGATCGCCTGCGCCAGGCACTGCGGGCGTCGCCCGCCCGGATCGAGGGTCTTCCGGTACGGGTGACGGCCAGCGTCGGCCTGGCCATCGACCCGGGCACGGGCGACCTGGCGCGCCTGCTCGGCGAGGCCGATGCCGCGCTGTACCGCGCCAAGGCCGAGGGCCGTGACCGCACCATCAGCGCGCTGGCCCCCGCGGCCTTCCCCGGCACCGGGGCAGCCGTGTAAGTTGAGTCACATCGCCCACGTCCGTGCGTCGTGGTGACATGATCTTCAACAAGGGGAAGTACGGAAGATGTCTACACACCACCTGAGGCTGGCCGTCGCGCTGGTCGCCGCCCTGTGTGCCGGCTGCGCGCCGGTACCCGATGCTGCACCCGGCACCGCGGCCGCCCAGCGCCTGTACGGCACGCTCGCGTTCCAGCCCTGCACCCTGACCAGCGCGCAGGCCAGCGCGAATGTCGAAGCGCAGTGCGCCACGCTGCAGGTGCCGGAGAACCCGGCGGCACCGGATGGCCGCAGGATCGGCTTGAACATCGCCTGGCTGGACGCCGGCAACGACGGCGCGGGCAAGGCCGATCCGGTCTTCTTCCTGGCCGGTGGACCGGGCCAGGCCGCGACGGAGGTTGCCGCCCCGGTCAACATGGCGCTTCGGGACGTGCGCAAGCAGCGCGACATCTTCCTGATCGATCAGCGCGGCACCGGCAAGTCCAATCCGCTCACCTGCCTGGATGCACAGGGCAAGGAGCTGCCGCTGGACGAAAATGCGGCACCGAGCGCCGCGCTCATCGAAGACTACGCCCGCCGCTGCGCGCAGTCGCTGACCGGTCGCGCGGACACCCGCTTCTACACCACCACCGAGGCCATCGGTGATCTGGATACGGTGCGCAAGGCGCTGGGCGTGGACAAGGTCAACCTGGTCGGTGGCTCCTACGGCACCCGCGTGGCACAGCAGTACGCCGCGCGCTACCCGCAGCACACGCGCACGGTGGTGATCGATGGCGTGGTGCCGAACGACCTGGTGGTCGGCGGTGATTTCGCCACCACGTTCGAAGATGCGATCACCCTGCAATCGGCACAGTGCCGCCAAGATCCGATCTGCGCCAAGCGCTTCCCGGTCGATACCCGCAGCCAGCTGCGCAACGTGATGGCCGCACTGGCCAAGGCACCGGTCGAGGTCGACTACCGCAATCCCGGCACCGGCCAGGCCGAGCGCGGTGTATTGACCGCCGATTCGGTTACCGGACTGGCCTTCATGTTCTCGTACATGCCCGAGCTGTCGTCGCTGCTGCCGGTCACGCTGGATGAAGCCGCGCAGGGCCGCTATGCGCCGTTGATGTCGCTGAGCAAGATGGCCAGCCGCACGCTGGGCGTGCAGATGAACCGTGGCATGCAGTGGTCGGTGCTGTGCGCCGAAGATGCCGATCGCTACAAGGAAGGCGACGCGGGCGATCGCGTGCTGGGCCCGGAAGTCGCGCGCATGTTCTTCGCGGCCTGCCCGGCCTGGAATGCCGGTTCGCGGCCGAAGGATTTCACCGCGCCGTTCGCCTCGACGCTGCCGGTGCTGTTGTTGTCGGGCCAGTTCGATCCGGTCACGCCGCCGCGCTACGCCGAGCAGGTGCTCAAGCAGCTGCCCCAGGGGCGCCACCTGCTCGCCAAGGGACAGGGGCACGGCACCATCAATGCCGGCTGCATGCCGCGCATCCTCGGCCAGTTCATCGACACCGCCGACGCGAAATCACTCGACGCCACCTGCCTGGACACCCTCAGCCCGGTGCCCGCCTTCACCTCGTTCAACGGATGGGCCCCATGAACCGTACTTCGCACCGCACCGGGGAGGTGCGCGCATGATCGTCGCCGAACATCTGCACAAAGCGTTCAAGACCAAGACCGGCGTGATCCATGCCGTCCAGAACGTCGGCTTCCAGGCCGACAACGGGCGCATCACCGGCCTGCTCGGCCCCAACGGCGCCGGCAAGACCACCACCATGCGCATGCTGTACACGCTGATGAAGCCCGACGAGGGCCGCGTCGTGGTCGACGGCATCGACGCGGCGGTGGACCCGGTCGCGGTGCGTCGCCAGCTGGCGGTGCTGCCGGACGCGCGTGGCGTCTACAAGCGCCTTACCGCGCGCGAGAACATCGCCTACTTCGGCCAGCTGCATGGCCTGAGTGCCGCGCGGATCCGCGAGCGTACCAAGGTGCTCTCGGCGGCGCTGGAGATGGAGGACATCCTCGACCGCCAGACCGAAGGGTTCTCGCAGGGCCAGCGGACCAAGACCGCGATCGCCCGCGCGCTGGTGCACGATCCGCGCAACGTGATCCTCGACGAGCCGACCAACGGCCTGGACGTGATGACCACGCGCGCGCTTCGCGGCTTCCTGCGCGGACTGCGCGACGAGGGTCGGTGCGTGATCTTCTCCAGCCACATCATGCAGGAGGTGGCCGCGCTGTGCGACCACGTGGTGATCATCGCGCAGGGCACGGTGATGGCGGCCGGCAGCGCCGATGAGCTGCGCGTACAGACCGGGGAAAGCAACCTGGAAGATGCCTTCGTCAAGGCGATCGGTACCGAAGAAGGATTGCACGCATGAGTTCGTTCGCTACGCTGTTGACCGTGATGCGCAAGGAACTGCGCGATCTCTCGCGTGACCGCCGCACGCTCGCGCTGACGCTGCTGCTCGGGCCGTTGCTGTACCCGGTGCTGATCCTGGGCATGAGCAAGCTCGCCGAAAGCCGGGTGAAGACACAGATCGAGCAGCCGCTGGACATCCCGATGATCGGCGGCGAACACGCGCCCAACCTGGTGCGCTTCCTGGCCGCGCAGGGTCTCAATGCGACCGAGGCGCCGAAGGACCTGACGGATGCGATCCGCAGCCAGCGCATCGATGTGGCGCTTCGGATCAGCCCTGAGTTCGGCAAGGACTGGAGCGAGGGTCGACCGGCGCTGGTCGAGATCATCAAGGACAGTACCCGCCGTGCTGCCGATATTCCCAGCAGCCGCCTGGAGGCGGCGCTGGGTGGCTACAGCCAGCAGGTCGGTGCGCTGCGCCTGCTGGCGCGCGGGATCGATCCGCAGGTCGCGCGACCGCTGGATGTCGCCGCGCAGGATCTGGCGACGGCTGAAGCCAAGCGCGGGATGATGCTGTCGGTGCTGTTGCCGATCCTGTTGACCATCACCTCGTTCCTGGGCGGCGCCTATCTGGTGATGGACACCACCGCGGGCGAGCGCGAGCGGCAATCGCTGGAGCCGCTGCTGGCCACGCCGGCACCGCGCAGCGCGATCGTCAGCGGCAAGATCGCCGCGGCCTGCGCGGTTGGTGTGGCGTCGTTGCTGCTGACCCTGGCGGCCTTCAAGATCAGCGCGCAGCTCTCCTCCGGTGGAGTGGGTCGCCAGCTCAACATGGGCTTCCTGCCGATGCTGCAGATGCTGCTGATCATGCTGCCGATGCTGTTCATCGGCACCTCGCTGCTGACCTTCCTGTCGGCGGCGGCCAAGAGCATGAAGGAAGCCCAGAGCCATATGACCTGGCTGATGCTGCTGCCGATGCTGCCGGGCTACGCGCTGATGGTGTACCCGATCAAGAGTGAGCTCTGGCAGTTCGCGGTGCCGTTCCTGGCGCAGAACCAGATGCTGCTCAAGATCATCCGCCACGAAGCGATCAGCCCGCAGATGTGGGCGGTCTACCTCGGCGCAGGCTTCGGCCTGGCGGCTCTGTTCTGGTACGCCGCCGTGCGTCGTTACCATCAGGAACGGTTGGCGATCTCGGGTTGATAGGAGTAGCTGTGGAAAGGTGCAATACTAAACGCGCTAACGCCTAGACACATAGCGAAAAATGCATGGAGTTCCACGACATTTTACATGGGCACATTCGATTTGAAGATCGAATGTTGGCACAGTTCTTCGGCGAGATTCTTGATACGCCTGAGGTTCATCGTCTGCGAAACATGAGGCAGATGAATTTCGACGTGCCTTTAATTCAAGAGCTTGGTAGATCAAGGCGTCTTCCGCACTCAATCGGCGTCTCGTACTTAGCTCTTAATCTCTCCAGAACGTTACAAATGCCTATAGAGAAAAGGAAGTGCATACTAGCGGCGGCACTCCTGCATGATGCTGCGATACCGCCGTTCGGACACTTGGTAGAGTCGGAGCTGAAGGCAAATACGCCCTCATTTTCCCACGAGCATCGTCTGAAGCACTTGATCTACGGGCTTGAGGGTGGGCGCAACAAATACAGTCCAGTGGTTCACGGGAAGACGAGCGGCCTCCTCGATTTGTTTAGGAGGCATAAGGTCAGGCCTAATGATGTTCTTGAGCTTGTCTGCCCTATGCGACCAGGTGGGAACGCAATTTCATCCGGGATCGACATTGATAATATTGATAATGTTCACAGGATGGCCGCGATGCTCGGCTGGGACGGAGCGAAGAGAAATCTTGTTTCATTAATGTCAAATTGTACGTTAGGTGAAGATATATCGCTCTGCTTTGACGCTGCGGCTATTCCCTTCATTGATAAATGGATGGAATATAGGCAGAGGATATACACGATGATTATCGCGCACCCAGAGTGTATTCCTCAAAATGCGTTGCAGGCGGACCTTGCTCGTCGTGCGGTCGAGTTCGGAATAATTACTGCCGATGATTGGAGAATGACTGAGCCGGAGTTCGAGGCTCGCCTCCGCGACTGCCCGCAAACATCTGAATTGGCTTGGCAGATGATCTCTGGTTGCGATTACTCATTGGAGGATTATGTGTGGTTCAAGGGCTATGAATCCAGTAAGAAACTAAGTAATCGGCTAATTGCAGAGCGTATGACAGAACTAACCAAGAGTGGCGAGGACCACTCGATCTTTGTCTGGAATGAAAGGGGGCTGATATCCAGGGCAATTTCCATCAGCATCAGGGATGGAGGGATTTTGAATCTAGGGGGAAACTCAGCGAGTTGCATGATCGCTCTCGTGAGAAAGAGGAGGTCAAAAAAGCGGTTGACCAAAGAGGCTGCTTCTGGATGGAGAAGGCGTGTCGCAGCCACCTTTAGTGAACTCTTCGGGGTCGAGGAGTATCTAGTGGACTTTCCAGAAACCTACACTGGATTTTTCTCCTCTTCGAACTCTTCAGGGTTTATGCTTGGACGCCATTGATCTGCTTAGTAAAATTGATTGGTCTTTCCCTGATGTCGGGAACACTGGCATTCATAGCCTTCATTGGTATCCTGCGACCTATGTTTCAGCTATCCCTGGAACTTTGATTGGTCATCTGTCTGCTCCGGGTGATTTGGTGCTGGACCCTTTTTGTGGGTCAGGCACCACAGGTGTAGAAGCAATCAGACTTGGAAGAAAATACATCGGTATTGACAATAATCCGGTTGCGACTCTTATTTCACATGCCAAGATTGCTTTCCCTGTCCCGAGTGAGTTCAGCAGATGCTTAGACCAAGTTATGCGCGAGGCTCAACGGCTATCCTCCAAGGAGCTTAAGTCAAACCATCCTCACTTCGCGGAGCTTGTTGATTGGTATCATCCGCAAACCTTGCACGAGATTACTTGCATTTTGAAGGCAATTGTGGAGGTTGACGAAGATCGGCTCAAGGACTGCCTTCTTGCTGTCCTGTCAGGCGTACTTAAAAATTGCTCTTCCCAAGGGCGCCACTGGGGCTGGGTCTGCGACAACGTGAAGCCGAAAAAGACAGAGATCGTCTACAGGGCTGCGTTTAGTATTTTCATGAATGCAAGCAATGATTATATAAATGCATCAATGTTTTCATTGGATGAGGCCTATGCCAACACGCCGGGTCAGGACCGATCAAGGATTAGGGCACGAGGTAGACTATTGCGAGAGGATTCCGTCAGTGCAATGTCAAAGATTAGGAAGAACTCTGTCAGACTATTGGTAACGTCGCCCCCCTACTATGGAGTGGCGGACTACGTGAAGTCTCAGCGGCTTACGTATCTGTGGTTCGACATTCCACAACTCGACCACTTATCGCTGGGATTCAAGTGCTTCGAGAAACTTAGGTCGACAGAGGCGGGGGCTCGTTCGAACCGGACTAGGCATGATAGCCATCAGCGCTATCTTAGTTTTATGGAGAGGTTTTTTTCGGCGGCCAATCGGGTGGTCATGGAAGATGGACACATGGCGCTAGTTGTGGGTGAGTCATCATCCCGACCAGGTACCACCGAGAGCATAATTCACTTGGCGATTGAATCTGGCTTCGACATGCAGATGCGGACCAGAAGAGAGATTCAGCTCAGTCGACGCCGACTGATGGCGAAGGTCGCTAGAGAAGACGTTCTTATATTCAAAGCACTCAAATAGGAGTTGATGCTTGATGCAGTCTCAGGTAGAGGGGGGATATCATGAATGGGACATCCATGAAGGCAATGTTCTCGTTTGGCGGTTAAATGACCAAGGTCCGGAATCCATAGTCCACGAGGGTAAGACGTACCATCGTTTCATGGATGTTTTCTACGTATCTGAAATCGAGATTGATCGTCTAAGTTTGGGAGAAGTTATCTCGTTGTGTAGGGCTAGAGAGCTCAACTGTGATGCAATCACCGGAACAAATGAAAAGGTAAAGAGAGTATTTCGTTCCGCTATAGCTCAGCTTTCTCCCGGCGTAGTATGGGAGATCGGCGCTGGCGCTCGGCCGCTCTTCTTGGGGAACGAGCAGTTCTTGTACCTGAAGTCAGATGCAGACCTTGAATCCATGTCTGGTCAGGAGGGGCAGAAGTTCTGTTTCTCCGAGAATGAATCGAGAGTGGGGGTAGATAGTGGGACTGTCGACGTGGCAGTGGCGGTATTTGTTCTTCAGTTTAATTTCTATTCTGAGCAAATAGACGAGATCATACGTTGCCTGTCTCCAGGCGGAATCTTTCTTGCCAATGTCTACAGGCGAACTCCGGCTTCGCGGAGTCGATTAAAGTCGCAGTTCCTCGAGAAAGGTCTCGTATTAGAGGTAATTCCCGACCCTAAGCAACTTTGCCGCGATCACGAATACTGGATTGTTTCAAAAGACGTCAGTTCTTCTCGGGATGCAGTAAATGTAATTGAAGCAATAGTGCGGGCCGATACTAGTGACTAACGCAAAAGACTCCCTAGGATACTGTCAAGCTGAGCTGAAAGCTCCTCTGTGGTGCCAGTATTGACTATGCTGTGGTCGGCTTCTTCCATGATGGAGGGCACGTAGAGTTCGCTTCTCGCTAGGGATAGATTTTGGAAATCCTCTTGGCTAAGTGTGCCACCCTCTTTCGCGATGTTCTGCGCTGCAGCGGCTCTGGCGTATCGAATGCCGTCGCTCGCTACCACAGATATGAGAAGGAACTCAGTGAGTGATCGGTAAGCTTCAACCTCTTCAGGATATCGAATTCCGTCTACGACGATTCTGCCCTCATTGATGTTTCGGAGCCGGGAGCGCGCGATGGCGTCATTTCCGAACTCCTCAAATAGAGCGTTCCCGAGGCGTCCTAAGTTCGCTCTTGAGCTATCCAGTCCTAGCTTGGTGAGTATTCTACCTAGCACGTCAGAATTCGATGCTAGTTTGTAGTCGTATCCAGAGACCAAGAGTTCGGCGACTTTAGTCTTCCCTGACCTTATAGGGCCGACCAATCCAATTACTGTTGGAAGCATGGCCACGCCTTAGTCAGGATGGTGGATGCAGCGAATAGCAGCAGGAGCGTCGTTAGTCGCCTTTTCTCAGTGCGACTCGGCGGAGCCTTTCGAGGAGTTACGGTGCTTATCACTGCTTCGGAGAGGTTACGTGTGAGGTAATACTCAAACGGCTTCGCTGCTATGAATATGAGGATTGCGAGCATCAGTGCAATGTCGCCGAAGACTACTTGTGCGGGCGAGGCAGACGGCCAAGGTGTGACTCGACTTACCAAAAGAGCTAGCAAAAGGCAGGCAATCGATACTCCACAGAAAGCAGCAGTTGCGCGCAGGTGAATTTCTATAGCTTTAATTTTGCTTGCCTCTCTCCTCTCGTGAGACAGAACGTCTACAAGATAGTCCCATACCGCAAATGATAAAAATATCCACATCAGCTGGAGTGCTTCCGGCCGGGCAGACGCTAGTTTAATGAATGACTCGGTTGCTGGTGACTTTACGTATGCTCCGAAGTCTCCCTCTGCGGATTTTGATAGCGAGAAATAGAGTACGACGAGGAATATTTCTACTAAGAATATTAAGAACTTTAAAGAGAATACGGTTTTAATGTCTTTTACATGTGCGCCTGCTTGAGATTGCGACCACGATATCCAGCTTACGGTTACCATCAGTAGAGCAAGTGCAGCGTGGGTGGCCGCTGTTGCTAAAAGCCAGCCTTCCACCCGTGCTGTACTCATCATTCGAGTTGGGCTGTTTGCTAGAGTCCAGGATTTAGTGCCAACAACAAGAATCTCGCCTATCTGCTGGGCAATAGTGGCTGCAACGAAAGCAAAAAGCATTGCAACGAAAGTTCGCTGCAAATCGCTCTGAGTCCGCGGGGTTGATTCAGTACTCACGTCGGTAATTCCGTCCTTGTAATTACTCTTGTTCTTAGCCGCCTTCCGGCGCGAAGGCAAGCGTACGGCGCGTAGTGATCGGCGCACCTACCGGTTCGAACTTCCAGCGTTTGACCGCGTTGAGTGCTTCGCGGTCGAACACGCGGGCCGGGGTGGCGCGCAGCACGCGGGCGGCGGTCACCGAGCCATCCGTGCCGACCGTCAGTTCGACCAGCACTTCGCCGGCGGTCCCCGAACGCAGGGCGTCGGCCGGGTAGCGCGGGGCCGGGGTACTGACCGGGCGCAGGCTCGCGGCCGGCGCGGCGGCAGCGGGGGCCTGGCGGGCGGCCGCTGCCTGGGCGGCGGCGGCCTGCTGCTGCCGCTGTTCGGCCTCGCGGCGGGCGGCGGCCTGGCGCTCGGTGTCCTGGTTGTCGACGCGGGCGGCGGCTTCCTGCTGCGCGGCGATCTTTCTCGCTGCTTCGGCTTCCGTGGCCTGCTGCTGGGCCAGCTTCTGCTGTTCCACCAACTGCTTGGCGCGGGTCTCGGCGTCCTTCTTGACCTTGTCGGTCTCCTCCTGGGTGCGCTTCAGCGCGGTCTGCATGCTGCCGCTGATGCCCTGCTTCAGGCGCGGCAGCGCCGGGGCGGTCGGGTCGACCTTTTCGATCAGCGCGACCAGGCGCTGGGTCTCGGCGAAGTCCTCGCGGCCCAGGTTCTGCTCGGCGGCGATCAGGGTATAGGGCAGCAGATCGGTCAGCGCGCTCTTGACCGAGGCGTCATCCGGGGTCTTGTCGCGCAGTGCCAGGTAATACTCGATGGCGTTGTCGCCGGCCGGGGCATACATGCGGTTCTCGCGCAGCGCCTTGCTGGCCAGCTCCCGCAGTTCCTCGGTGCCCAGCGACTGGACCTTGGCCGACACCGCCGGTGCGGCCGGGGCAGCAGTGGGGGCCGCCGGTGCCGCAGGCGTGGCCGGTGCGGTGTCGTCCTTGCCCGAGCAGGCGGACAGGGCGACCAGCAGGATCGTCGGCGCAAACAGGCGCGCCGGGCCATGAGTCTTGACGTGCGACATCCAACTCCCCTTTGAAGACGACGATACGTAGGGCCTGATGCGGTCAGGCCGACCGACGGCCATGGACGTTTCCCGACGCCCATGGCGGACCCGCAGGTGTGCAATCTAGCATCACCCCGCCCGGCCCGGGGGCCAGGCGGTCAGGGCAGGGGGCATCCTCACCGATGCCGCCGCTGCCGGGCAAGCCTTAGTGCGACAGCGCCTTGCTCGGCGTGCCGCTCATCAGCTTGTCGGTGTAGGCGATGCCGATCGCCGACAGGATGAAGGCGCCATGGATGATGGTCTGCCACATCACGCCGTCCGAGGTCATGGTGGAGCACTTGATGACGTCGCCGACGGCGGCGACAGCCTTCAGATAGGCCTCGCTGTTGCAGGCCGGCAGCGCCCCCAGATTGCCGGCGCCGATGAAGGTCTTGAGCAGGTGGATCGAGGAGATGCCGATGATCGACAGCGCCAGCTTCACCTTCAATACGCTTGCGTTGACGTGGCTCAGCCACTCGGGCTGGTCCGGATGACCTTCCAGGCGCAGGCGCGAGACGAAGGTTTCATAGCCGCCGACGATCACCATCACCAGCAGGTTGGAGATCATCACCACGTCGATCAGGCCCAACACCAGCAGCATGATTTCCTGCTCGCCCATCTGGTTGGCCTGGTGCAGCAGGTGCCACAGCTCCTTGCCGAACAGGAACACGTAGACGCCCTGGGCGAGGATCAGGCCGAGGTACAGCGGCACCTGCAGCCAGCGCGAGGCGAAGATCAGGGTGGACAGGGCGTTCGGGGATTTCGAGGTCGAACTCATGCTGGAATGCTGCGTTGCGGGGACGGCGCAGCGTAACGGTCCAGCTTGACCCTGCCAAGCCGAGCGACGGACTAGACTCGGGATTCCCTCTGCGCGCGAGCCCTCGCCATGATCGACCTGTACTACTGGCCTACCCCGAATGGCCACAAAGTCACGCTGATGCTGGAGGAAACCGGCCTGCCGTACCGGATCCAGCCGGTGAACATCGGGGCCGGCGACCAGTTCAAGCCCGACTTCCTGGCCATCTCGCCGAACAACAAGATGCCGGCCCTGGTCGATCACCAGCCCACCGATGGCGGGGCCGCGCAGCCCGTGTTCGAGTCCGGCGCGATCCTGCTGTACCTGGCCGAAAAGACCGGCCGCTTCCTGCCGGCCGACAGCCGCGGGCGGGTGGCGGTGCTGGAATGGCTGTTCTGGCAGATGGCCGGCCTCGGCCCGATGAGCGGCCAGATGGGGCATTTCAACGTGTACGCGCCCGACAGGATTCCCTATGCGATCGAGCGCTACGACAACGAGGTGCGCCGCCTGCACGGGGTCATGGACAAGCGCCTGGCGAAGGCCGCCTACCTCGGCGGTGACGAGTACAGCATCGCCGACATGGCCAGCTACCCGTGGATCGGGGCCTACGACAAGCTGCCGGTGGATTTTGCCGCCTTCCCCCACCTCAAGCGCTGGCACGAGGCGATCGCCGCGCGCCCGGCCACCCAGCGTGCCTACGCCCTGCGCGAGAAGGTGAACCCGCAGGCCGGCAAGCCGCTCAGCGACGAAGAGCGCAAACACCTGTTCGGCCAGCGCTGAGCAGGTGCGTAGTGCCGGCCGCTGGCCGGCTCCCCGGAACGCTCGGCGCGGCCGGACGCCCACCGGCCTCCGGCACGACCACAGGGCTTTTGGTTAGGATGAAGCGTTCCCCGTGCCGCGCCCGCGGCCGGGGACTGCCCAGACGCTGCCGGAATCCTTCATGCGCCACCTGTTCGCTTCACTCGCCCTGATGCTCGCCTCGACCTCGATCGCCCACGCTGAAAAACTCACCCTGGATGCCATCACCGGTCCGCTGCCGTTGTCCGGCCCGACCCTGATGAAGCCCAAGGTGGCCCCGGACGGCTCGCAGGTCAGCTTCCTGCGCGGCAAGGACGCCGACCGCAACCAGCTGGACCTGTGGGCGTACGACATCGCCAGCGGCCAGACCCATCTGCTGGTCGACTCCAAGGTGGTGCTGCCCGGTACGGAAACCCTGAGCGACGCCGAGAAGGCGCGCCGCGAGCGCCAGCGCATCGCCGCGATGACCGGCATCGTCGATTACCAGTGGTCGCCGGATGCACGCACCCTGCTGTTCCCGCTCGGTGGCGAGCTGTACCTGTACGACCTGAACAAGCAAGGCAAGGCCGCGGTGCGCCAGCTCACCCATGGGGAAGGCTTCGCGACCGATGCCAAGCTGTCGCCGAAGGGGGGCTTCGTCAGCTTCGTGCGTGCCCGCAACCTGTGGGTGATCGACCTGGCCAGCGGCCAGCAGATCCAGCTCACCCGCGATGGCAGCGACACGATCGGCAACGGCGTGGCCGAGTTCGTCGCCGATGAGGAAATGGACCGCCACACCGGCTACTGGTGGGCACCGGACGACTCTGCGATCGCCTTCGCCCGTATCGATGAATCGCCGGTGCCGGTGCAGAAGCGCTACGAGATGTATGCCGACCGCACCGAAATGATCGAACAGCGCTACCCGGCGGCCGGCGACCACAACGTCACCGTGAAGCTGGCCGTGATCGCCCCGCGTCAGAACGCCAAGCCGACCTGGATCGACCTGGGCCGCAACCCGGATATCTACCTGGCCCGCGTCGATTGGCGTGATCCCCAGCGCCTGACGTTCCAGCGCCAGTCGCGCGACCAGAAGACGCTCGAACTGATCCAGACCGAGCTGGCCAGCGGCCAGCAGCGCACCCTGGTGACCGAAACCTCGCCGACCTGGGTGCCGCTGCACAACAGCCTGCGCTTCCTCAAGCAGGGCGGCTTCGTGTGGTCGTCCGAGCGCAGTGGTTTCGAGCACCTGTACCGCATCTCCGATGACGGCAGGACCGTCACCGCGCTGACCGCCGGCACCTGGCCGGTGGACGAACTGCTGGCCGTCGACGAAGACGCGGGCAAGGTCTATTTCCGTGCCGGCGTGGACAGCCCGCGCGAAAGCCAGCTCTACGCCGTGTCGCTGCAGGGCGGCACGCCGCAGCGCCTGTCGCAGGCGCCGGGCATGCACACCGCCAGCTTCGCGCGCAATGCCAGCGTCTACGTGGACAGCTGGTCCAGCACCACCACGCCGCCGCAGATCGCGCTGCACCGTGCCAACGGCGAGAAGATCGCCACCCTGGTCGAGAACGATCTTGAAGACCCGGCACATCCCTACGCGCGCTATCTCGATGCGCAGCGCCCGGTCGAGTTCGGCACGCTGACCGCCGCCGATGGCAAGACGGCACTGCACTACAGCCTGATCAAGCCGACCGGATTCGATCCGGCCAAGCGCTATCCGGTGGTGGTGTACGTCTATGGCGGCCCGGCCTCGCAGACGGTCACCAACAGCTGGCCCGGCCGTGGCGATCATCTGTTCAACCAGTACCTTGCGCAGCAGGGCTACGTGGTGTTCTCGCTGGACAACCGCGGTACCCCGCGTCGCGGTCGTGACTTCGGCGGTGCGCTGTACGGCGTGCAGGGCACGGTCGAAGTGGCCGACCAGCTGCGCGGCGTGGCCTGGCTGAAGCAGCAGGCGTGGGTGGACCCGGCGCGCATCGGCGTGCAGGGCTGGTCCAACGGCGGCTACATGACCCTGATGCTGCTGGCCAAGGCGTCGGACACTTACGCCTGCGGCGTGGCCGGTGCACCGGTGACCGATTGGGGCCTGTATGACACCCACTACACCGAGCGCTACATGAACCTGCCGGGCAACAACCCGAAGGGGTATGAAGAAGCGCGTGTGCTGGCACACATCGATGGCCTGCGTTCGCGCCTGCTGCTGATCCACGGCATGGCCGATGACAACGTGCTGTTCACCAACGCCACGGTGCTGATGAGCGCCCTGCAGAAGCGCGGCCAGCCGTTCGAACTGATGACCTATCCCGGTGCCAAGCACGGCCTCTCGGGCAGCAACGCGCTGCACCGCTACCGCTTGGCCGAGGACTTCCTGGGGCGCTGCCTGGCGCCCTGAGTCTCTGTTCCTGCCACCGGCCCGACAAGGAGTTCGCCGATGACATTGCCGCCCGCGCTTCCTGGTTCGACCGTGCCTCCCGGCTGGTGGCGCCGCCACTGGCGCTGGGCCATGCCGCTGGCCGTGGTGTCCGGCATTGCGGCGGCAGTGGGCGTGGTGTGGTTCGCGCTGTATCAGTGGGCGTACTGGAGCAAATCCAGTACGCCCTACCAGGAGGCCATGCGTCGCGCACGCTGCAACATCGAGCTGGTCGAAGCGCTCGGTGAGCCCCTGCGCGACGGCTACCTGCCCGCAGGCTCGATGCACTCCAATGGCCAGAGCCAGTTCGTGATCGCGATCTCCGGCCCACAGGGCAAGGGCCGCGTGTTCCTCAACGCCAAGCGCTCCGGCGACCACTGGGACTACCCGATGCTGTACGTGGTGACCGACAGCAAGGACGCGATCGATCTGGCGGCCCTGGACGACATCGAAGCCGCGGATAGGTGCGCGCTGGAGGAATGCCGGGCGAAGGGGGAGTGCCCGCCGTCGCTCAGTCTTTGAGGGGTGGCCTGGAAGCTTCAGCCTTTCGAATCCGAGATGACGGATGGTTTCGTTGATACCGTGATGCCGCGCGGCGTTCCGCGCACCTGCTGTCGCTAGCCTCGATGCACCTGCCCGGTCGGGCAATGCCGCAGGCGAGCTGGAGACGTGAAACGCATCCTGCGTGGTTGGTCGTGGTGTGCGGTGTGTTGCTGGTGTCGACGACGTGGGCGGCGGTACCGTTCATCGAGGTGCCCGCCGACGGATCGGACCCCGGGCCGGAGGCGCGCACGCGCTACTCCAAGGGCATTTTCGACTGGGCCCCGGCGGGTAGAGGTGCACCGTGCTGCGCTGGCGGCTGGCCAGATTCAGGTCGATCTGTTTGACGGCATCCTCGTCGTCAACCGTATGCGCGCTGCCAATAGTGAGACGGACATTACGCCGCTCTATCAGGCCATCGGAACGGGACGGGAAGTCCATCGTGAAGCCACTTCGTCGCGGCAGCTGTGGGGTGGGTGAAGTGGTCGGTGGGCGTGGTGCAGGGGGCATGCCCCAGATTGTCCACGTCATCGAAATGGAAAATGGCGAGTTGATGACGAGCTTCACCCGAGGTCATCTGCGTTACCAGTTGTTCGGGAACCTGTTGGTGCGCAGTGATCTGCGGAGGCTGCCGAACGAGGCCCCCACGGTGCGCGACCCGTATCCGGTGAATCCGCTCACTTGAAGGATTTCGAGAGAGCGGAGTTCTCGCTGACCAGCAGCGGGCGGGAAATGCGCTCCCGGTATGCCGAATCGACCGTGTTGCAGACGCTGGATGACCTGGCGTTAGGCATCGAAGGCCGGATCTGGCTCGTTCATAGGGCAATTCCCTAAAGACGAGCAGGATATTCACCTACTGTGGAAGCCGATTCAATCTTGCGACCATCGTGGCCCACCCTAGCCCACATGACGAGTATCCCAACCTACGCAACTTGAATTTCAGTCGATCTGGCTGCTGAATTTAACGCTGGCATTCATGGAGAACCCTATGCCGCCTCCAAACCTCAAGCACAGCATTCTCGACCAATGCTTCCGTCTATCAAAGTTCGCACTCATCGCTTGCATGTTCACTTCATGCGCAAAGAAGAATGATGATGTTCAGTCAGTTAACGGTACGCCGGGGGATGCAGCGCCCGCTGCTGCGACGGATGCTCGAAGCGTCACGCCGAAACCGATTGCAATTGATGACGACCTCCAATCTGCACAGCGTTTACCAGATGTTCCCTTGAAAGACCTGTATCCGTCGCTTCTCACCAGGGCAGAAGCAGGAGATATAGAAGCAAAACGACAACTCTTCCTGGTCCTCAATGAGTGTCGCGTTGCAATGCAACCAGACAGGTCTCTTGATTACTCCAGCAGCCAAGTCTCGCCGGAAATTCTCAAAGCCAGCGGAAAGACGCGAGAGCAGTTCTTGGTAGATCAGCAATTGCGCTCTTTCACGTACACCGAAGAAGTGCTGAAGCAATGTGAGGGAATACCAAGTGGTGCGCAGAAGGAAGCAGCCCGATGGCTGAAAGAAGCAGCCGAAGGGGGCGATACCTACGCGCGACTGGCCTACTACAACTATCTGGATCTCATTGTTGGAGATCAGCAAGAACAAGCGACCTCCCCTGAGAAAATTCAGAAATTCAATGAAGACTCATTTCGCTACATCAAGAGCGTAGCCGACGCTAGCAATGCGGATGGACTTTTCACACTCGGAACGGCGTATGAGCGCGGCATCATTACGCCGAAGGACCCGATTCGCGCCTACGCCTACAAAAAGGCGGCAGGTGAGCTGATGCCCATCAATCGAAACGATCAGATTTTGTATTTCATGGCTCAGTCCATGACGCCGAATGAGATCAAGATGGCAAATCAACTAGCCAGTTCGTTGACACAAAGGAGCAAAGAATGAGGGTCTGGATGACCGCGGGTATTTTGCTGACTTCTCTAGTGGCGACGACAGCCTACGTGTATGCCGGCGTTCCCGGCTCGAGGAAAATTGGTACTCATCCATGCCTGAGCTGTGTGCTTGGCTATCCAAGAGTTGATCCGGGCACCGCGAATGAGCTTAGTCTCGCTGTATCAAGATTTAATAGGCTCGTTTCTATACAGCCTCTGTGGATAGTCCCCGGAGATGTCCTGACAATGTGTAACGAAGCTGCCTGCGTTGACTACGAAGTCACGGTTGGGGGAGAGGGCTACATCGGAGTCAAATATGAAACCCAGACCAGCACCCTTCCCCCGACAGGCGGAAATGGAACTGGAACTGGTACAGGATCAGGCAGCGGTTATGGGGACGGTCAAGGCGTCGGTAACAGTGGCGGGGCTAACCCCGGAAGCGGGTGCTATGGCAGCTGTGGCGGCGGACGAACCGGCACCGTGACTGTCGGACAATCCAAGCCAACTCACCCGCCCACGCGTGAGAATTGAAGTTGCCGTAATCCCCCTGCAGGTTAGCCGAAGCCAGAGTTGGAATTTTCTCGTCATCTACCCCGACGAGATTCAATGAAGAAGCCACGATTCACCGACAGCCAGATCATTGCGGTTCTCAAGCAGGCAGAGGCTGGCGCCCCTTTACCCGACCTTTGTCGGCAGCATGGCATCAGCGCAGTGAGGTGCTACAAGTGAAATAGCAACTTCGACGGCATGGATGCGTCCATGGTTTCCCAGCGCAAGGAGCTGCAGGACGAGCTCCGGAGTCTGACCAGCGCGGCATGACCTCCGGCCAATTGCCCCCGGCCCGCCAAGTGCGTAGGGTCGCAGGCATCCTGCCCTGGAGTTCCTGCATGAAGCCGCTTGTCCTCGCTGTCGCGTTGGCCCTGTCCATTCCCGCCGCGCTGTCGGCCCCGCCCGCCCTGGCCGCCCCGGCTGCCGCCAAGCCTGCCGCCTCGCCGGCCTGGGTGACCCGCAGCAACCAGCTGGCGCAGATCCTGCTCGATGCGCAGGGTCCGTTCCAGCCGGAAGAAACCGGCTTCCTCGGCGTACCCGGCTACGACGACAAGGTGGCCGATTTCGGCCCGGACAACGGCGCCCGCTACCGTGCGGCGATGGCCAAGGCGCGCAGCGAACTGCAGGCCAAGCTCGCCACCGAGCGCGATGCCAACGTCCGCCAGGACCTGGCGATCATGATCGCCGCCGCCGACCAGAACATCGAAGGCAGCGAGCTCAACGAGAAGTACCTGCTGCCGTGGAGCGACACCCCGCAGACAGTGTTCAGCGGCCTCAACCTGCTGCTGTCCGACCAGGTGCCGGCCGAGCGTCGGGCCAAGGCGCTGGATCGCCTGAAGGCCTATGCCGGGCTTGTCCCGGGCACCCAGCCGGTGACCACGCTGTCGCGCCAGCGCTATGAAGAGCGCCTGGGCGACAAGGCACTGCTGCAGCCGACGAAGATCGAAGTCGAGCAGTCGCTGGCCAATGTGGACACCTACATCACCGGCATCGAGCAGCTGTTCGGCAAGTACAAGATCGCCGGCGCCGAGCAGGCGCTGCAGACCATCGCCAGCCAGCTGCGCGAGTACCGCGACTGGACCCGCCGAGAAGTGCTGCCCAAGGCGCGCACCGACGCTCGCCTGCCCGAGCCGCTGTATGCCTACCAGCTCAAGCGCGTGGGCATCGACATCGCCCCGGCCCTGCTGATGCAGCGCGCCCAGCTGGAATTCATGGAAACCCGGTCGGCGATGCGCCAGCTGGCGCCGCTGGTGGTGCAGGCCAAGGGCCTGAAGGTCGCCGACAGCACCGATCCGGTGGCGGTGGTGCGGGCGCTGAAGGGCGACAAGATTCCGGACGACCAGCTCGAGCACCACTACCGTGGCGTGATCGATGCGATCGATCCGATCATCCGCAGGGAAAAGATCGTCGACGTGCCGCAGCGTCCGATGCAGATGCGCCTGGGCTCGGCCGCCGAAAGCGCGGCCTCGCCGGCACCGCATTTCCTGCCGGCGCCGCTGGTCGGCAACACCGGGCAGCAGGGCACCTTCGTGCTGCCGCTGGGCAACCCGGCCGCCGGCGACAAGGCCGCGCAGTACGACGACTTCAACTTCGGCTCGGCTGCCTGGACCCTGAGTGCGCATGAAGGCCGCCCGGGCCACGAGCTGCAGTTCACTGCGATGGTCGAGCGCGGCATCTCGCTGGCGCGCACGATGTTCGCGTTCAACTCGGTCAACGTGGAAGGCTGGGCGCTGTATGCCGAGGCGGAGATGGTGCCGTACGAGCCGCTGGACGGGCAGCTGATCGCGCTGCAGTTCCGCCTGCTGCGTGCCGCCCGCGCGATGCTGGACCCGATGCTCAACCTGGGCCAGATCGACCGTGCCAACGCCGAGCGCGTGCTGGTCGACGAGGTCGGCCTGTCCAAGGCGATGGCGACCCAGGAACTGGACCGCTACATGGTGCGGATGCCTGGCCAGGCCGGCAGCTACTTCTACGGCTACACCCGCATCCTGGAACTGCGCATGCAGACCGAGCTGGCGCTCGGCGATCGCTTCGACCGCCTGGCCTTCAACAACTTCCTGCTCGACCAGGGCCTGCTGCCGCCGGACCAGCTGGCCAAGGCGGTCAATGACGTCTTCGTGCCGAAGTACAAAAGCGCCACCAAGCGCTGACGCCTGTCCGGTAGGCACCGACCGTTGGTCGGTGCGCCGTCACACACACGCCACGACCCACGGTCGTGGCGTGTCTGCTTGCGGCACTCCTCGTACACAGCAGCATGAATATGTGTGCTGCGTAACGGTGCAGGTGGGGCGCATTTTTAAGGCGTCGGCAATGTATTCGACGCCCGCTGATGATTCTATTGATAGTGTGATGCGCCACACCGCCTTTGCTCTGCCCCTAGAAGCTAGTCTCGGCCCTGCACCTTCTTCTCAGGCATGCGCAGTGGCTGACGTCACGACCACATGCGCGGCTGATCCAGTGATGGGTTTTCAGCGGAGGATATTCGCATGGCGTCCAAGACGGTCTGGCGTACAGGCATCGGGGTTGGGCTGTTTGTGCTGACGATGCTTTCTGCTTCTGCGGCAGAGCCCTTTATTGAGATATCGACTGCAGGCATCGAAGTCGATGGCATGCAGCGCCAGCATCACCGCGGCGTCGAAGTGGACTGGGTTCGCCGGGTCCACCTCAATCCGGCTGCGCTGCAGGCACAGGACATCAGCGTCGATCTTTACGATATGACGTTGCTGCTGATACGGGATACACGCGATCCTTCCGCGGGATCAGCTGGCGAGTGGTTGTACGAAACAGATGAGCGCGGCAGCCCGAAACGGGAGATGCGGGAGCCGGCAGGTTCCGTATGGACAGGGACCGTGCACCAACGGGAGGGAGCGGCTGCGGCGGCAGGTGTACATGCCGCCAGAGTGGAGATATGGGAATCTGCGCGCGGGTTCAGCGCCGAGTTCCGGTTCGGACAGCTGCGCTACGAACTCATTGGCGATGTGCTGATCAAGCGCGATATGCGGCGCTTCCGAGTCAATGAAAACAACGACGTTCGTGATATCCGGCCGGATCGACCCAGACCGCCGCGCGCAACCAATGCGGATGGAGAGCTGGACGACGATGCCGAGCATGTCATCCGGGTCGTTTATGGGCTGGGAGCACGTGCAGCAGCCGATGGTGTCGATCCCTTGCTTCGCCAGATTCGGCAGGCCATCAACGATGCCGACCAAGGCTTCGCCACCAGCAACGTGAAACTGACTCTGAAAACGGCAGCAAATGCGCTTCCAGGCTACAGCGAAACCACTATCGATCAGGCGATGGACGACATCGCCGCCGGCCGTGATGGGCCGCTTTGGTTGCTCCATATCGCGCGTGAAAGGGAACGTGCCGATGTCATGGTGATGGTGATTGATACCAACTCAGAGTCTCCTGTCTGTGGTTCGGCCCAACAGATCCTGGCAACCCGTGAGACGGCATTCCTGGCTGTGGAGCGCCGCTGCCTGTCAGAACATACCTTCGCGCATGAGATGGGGCATCTGCTCGGCGCAGATCACAATACCGAGAATGTGACCCTAGACCCGCCGAAATTCGACTATGGGCACGGATACCGCGCCGGCATGCACATTGCGCCGCGCTGGAGGACCGTGATGGCGCAGGAGTGCCAGGACACTGTGTGTGACCGGGAGAACCTATGGTCCTCGCCGCTGATCCACCACAACGGTCAGCCAGCCGGAACCGTCGGCGTCCATGACAACGCGAGGGTGCTGCGCGAAACCAAGGCGATCATTGCCGCGTTCTATCCTGACCCCCTGCAGTAACCGGGGCAGAGCGGTCAGTCAGTGCGGAGAATGACGTTTGGCCGGACGCTGACACCCATCTGACCGCCAAGGAAAGGCGTGCCACCTCGGCACTCCGGCATGACGCCAGCGAGCTGGCAGCCGCTCCGGCTCGCTGGCCCGGGCGCCACGACCAACGGTCGTGGCCTACCCCGGCCTGCGTTACCGCGTCGGCGTGATCGTCTGCGTCGGCAGGCGCGGGGCCGGCGGCGGATTCGGAACCCAGATGGCCACACCGGCCGCGCGCTTCTGCGTGGTCGGGATGCCGATGCCGACGCCACCGCCCACGTGCGAGCCGTAGCTGCCGGCGCCGACGGACATGCCGACCGGCGACCCGCTGGAACCCACGCCCATCAGGATCACGCCATTGGCGCCGAGTGCGGCGGCCTCACGCTTGAGCCGCATCACAGCGGCATCGGTCTGGCCCTGCGTGCCGAAACCGACTGCGCTGGCCGACTCGAGCTGGGCAATTTCCTGCGAACCGGCCGGCGGCGTGGAATAGATCTGCACTGTGGCCGGATCGACCGGCGCGCGGGCCTGGCCGAGCATGACCTTGGAGGTGCTGGCGCAGCCGGCGCTGAGCAGCGCCAGGCCCAGCAATGCAGCGCATCGGATGTTCATGGCGTTACCCCTGTGTGTGATGGCTGGGATGATCGGTGCTGGCGACTGAATCGGTCCCAACCCCTGCCAGCGCACCCTAGCACCGGCCCGGTGACGCCCCCGCCAACGGCGTCTCGCCGGCGCTTGCGCCTGCGCCGGGAACCGCTATGGTGGGCCACGCATTCACCTCAAGGAGCCGGGCATGGGATTGATCAGTCTGTTGTGGGGCATCGTGTCGCTGCTCTGGATGATTGTGGCCCTGATCCCGCTGCTGGGGTGGGGCAACTGGTTCCTGATCCCGTTCGCCGCGGTGGGCGCGGTCATCGCCGCCATCGGCATCCTGTTCACCCACGCCAGCAAGCGCGGCCGGGCCTGGACCGGGCTGGTGCTCAACGGCATCGTGGTGGTGGTCGGCATCGTCCGGCTGGGGCTGGGCGGCGGCATCATCTGAGCCACCGGCGTCCCCGTCGCCGGGTGCGACCGACCGTCGCAGCTCACGGCCGCCGGGTACCATCGGCGTAGAATGACCGGCTGCCGCATCCGGCTCCGCCGGCGGTCCACGCCCCTCCGGGCGCTCTCCCTGCACCGATGATCATTCGTCCTCGTCCCCACGGCTGGCAACTGCTCTACATCCTGCGCGGCTCCATCGTTCCGGCGGTGGCGCCGAAGGTCGTGGCGATCCTGCTGCTGTCGGTCGCCGTCGCCGCCCTGGCCGAGCTCTGGCACCCACCGGGCATCGAGCGCGTCTCGGTGGCACCGTTCACCCTGCTGGGCCTGGTGCTGTCGATCTTCCTCAGCTTCCGCAACAACGCCTGTTTCGAGCGCTGGTGGGAAGGCCGCAAGCTGTGGGGCCAGCTGATCTATGAATCGCGCAGCCTGGCCCGGTTGAGCCAGGCGCTGCTGGTCGACGATGCCGCGCTGCGCGACCGCGTGTGCCGGCTGTGCATCGGCTTCGCGCATGCGCTGGCCGCCCGCCTGCGCGGTCGCGACGTGGCGCTGGCCACGCTGCCCTGGGTGCCCGAGGCCGACCGTGCACGGTTCGGCCAGCGCCTCAATGCGCCGGATCAGCTGCTGGCCATGATCGCCACCGACCTGGCCCAGGCGCTGCGTGCCGGGCAGCTGGATTCTTACCTGTACACCCAGTTCGAAACGCGCCTGCATGCGCTGTCCAGCATCCAGGCCGGCTGCGAGCGCATCCTGACCACGCCGCTGCCGTTCGCCTACACGTTGCTGCTGCACCGCTGCGCCTGGCTGTTCTGCGTGCTGCTGCCGTTCGGCCTGGCCAGTTCGCTGGGCTGGGCGACGCCGGTGGTGTCGGCCGTCCTGGCCTACGCGTTCTTCGGTCTGGACCAGCTCGGCGAGGAGATGGAAGAGCCCTTCGGGCTGGAATCCAACGACCTGCCGCTGGATGCCATGGTGCGCATCATCGAGATCGACCTGCTCGACAGCCTGGGCATCCAGCCGCTGCCCGAGCCGCTGCAACCGCGGCAGTACCTGCTGCAGTAGTTCCTGCACTCTTTCCCGCATTCCGTTCCGGAGTTCCCCATGGCACACCCCGACTATCGCCCCCGCCGCATGCGTCACGACGAGTTCTCGCGCCGCCTGATGCGCGAGAACACGCTGACCACCGACGACCTGATCTACCCGGTGTTCGTGCACGAACTGGCCGGCCGCGCGACGGTGGCCTCGATGCCGGGCGTGGAGCGGCTGTCGATCGACGAGCTGCTCAAGGTGGCGGAAGAAGCGCTGGAACTGGGCATTCCGGTGATCGACCTGTTCCCGGTGATCGATCCGGCCGGCAAGTCGCTCGATGCGGCGGCGGCATGGGACGAGAACGGCCTGGCGCAGCGTGCGATCCGCGCGTTGAAGTCGCGTTTCCCGGAGCTGGGCGTGATGACCGACGTCGCGCTGGATCCGTACACCACGCATGGCCAGGACGGCATCATCGATGACAAGGGCTACGTGCTCAACGACATCACCGTCGAGGCACTGGTGAAGCAGTCGCTGTCGCATGCCGAGGCGGGCGTGGACATCATTTCGCCCTCGGACATGATGGACGGCCGCATCGGTGCGATCCGCCGCGCGCTGGATGCCGCCGGCCACGTCAACGTGCGCATCATGGCCTACTCGGCCAAGTATGCCTCGGCGTTCTACGGTCCGTTCCGCGATGCGGTCGGCAGCTCCACCGGCCTCGGCAAGGCGGACAAGAAGACCTACCAGATGGACCCGGCCAACGGTGACGAGGCCATGCGCGAGATCGCGCTGGACCTGGAAGAGGGTGCGGACATGGTGATGGTCAAGCCCGGCATGCCCTACCTGGACCTCGTGCGCCGGGTGAAGCAGCAGTTCGGCGTGCCGACCTTCGCCTACCAGGTCAGCGGCGAGTACGCGATGATGAAGGCCGCCTTCGCCAATGGCTGGCTGGACGAGCGGGCCTGCGTGATGGAGTCGCTGATCGGCTTCAAGCGTGCCGGCGCCGATGGCGTGCTGACCTATTTCGCCCCGCAGGTGGCGCGTTGGCTGCGCGAGCGCTGACAATACGCGCCCACCCCGATACAGGACGACGATGATGCAGACGATGGGATGGCTACAGTGGGTGACCTGGAGTGCCGGTGTACTGGCCTTCGCCGTGGTCATCGGGCTGGTGATCCGTGGCGTGCGCCGCGCCGCGCGGCAGGCCCCGGAGCAACCCTCCGCCGCCGCCCGCATCGCCCGTGAGGCGCAGCTGTCGCCCGCGTTGCAGACGCAGCTGGCCGCGTTGAACCAGCGCAAGGACCACGGCGAGATCAGCGAAGCGCAGTACGAGCAGCAACGCGCTGCGCTGCTGCAGGGCCACTGACGCCGGGCGACGCCGCATCCAGGCGTAGAGCCACGCCACGCGTGGCTGCTTTCGGCCCGGCAACGTCACCCGCAGCCCGGACCCCGGGGCGCTGACGGCGTCTTGATCCGGTACAGATCCAGCCCGCCGGCACGCGGTGCGCGTGCCACGCCAGCCAGGACCATCTCCGACGGCTTCGAGGCGTCCACCATCGGCGCGCCGGTCTGGCCGTCGGCGGTATTGAACGACAGCGTGAGCGGCTCCGCCGCCTGGCGGTGATCGCAGCCCACCCGCCACACCTGCGAATGCCCATCGCTCGCGCGGGTGAAGGCCAGTGCGCCCGCATTGTCCAGCCAAGCGGCACCGAGTTCGTCGGCCGCCGAATTGAGCGGAGCAGGCAGTGCCTGCGCGATGCCGAATCCCTCGCCCTGCACGGGCGCCAGATACAGATCGAAGCCGCCCTGGGTCTGCCTGCCATTGCGTGAAAACAGAAGGGTGCGTCCATCCGGGCGCAGCGCGGGCGTACGTTCGTCATCGCGGGTGTTGAGCGGTGCTGGCAGGGCCTGGACGGGGCCTAGGGTGCCATCGGCGCCCACCGGGGCACGGTACAGATCGAACCCGCCCCGGCCGCCGCTGCGGTCGGAGGCGAAGTACAGCCAGCGGCCATCGTGGCTGAAGTAGGGATCGCGTTCGTCGCGGGCGCTGTTGAGCGCGAGCGGGGAGGCGTCCTGCCAGCGGCCATCGCGCAGCACCGCCTGCCGCAGGTCCCAGCCGCCGCTGCCCCCGGCGCGGTCGCTGGCCCAGACGATGCGCTGGCCGTCCGGCGCGATCGTGGCCTGGGCCTCATTGGCCTTGGTCGAGACCACGCCCATGCCCTCGATGCCGAATTCGGAAAGCGCCATCGCGGCGGGTGTGCAGAGTAAACTGGCGCTCAGCGCGAGCAGAGACAATGGAATGCGCATCATCGCGTCCGTTGGGGTTTGCGTTTCATTCTATGCCCGGAGCAGGACAACCCATGACCGACCGTTACGCCGTATTCGGCCAGCCCATCGCGCATTCGCAGTCGCCGCACATCCATGCCACGTTCGGCCGGCAGGAAGGCCTGGCGCTGGATTACCGCGCGATCGAGGCATCACCGGGCGGGTTCCTGGGGGCCCTGGAGGCCTTCGCCGCCGAGGGGGGCGTGGGCGCCAACATCACCGCGCCGCACAAGGAAGCCGCCTTCGCACTGTGCACCACGCTGACCTCGCGCGCGCGCCGCGCCGGTGCGGTCAACACGCTGCTGCGCAAGGGCGACCGCTGGCACGGTGACACCACCGATGGTATCGGCCTGGTCCGCGACCTCACCGACCGCCACGGGCTGGACCTGCGTGGCCGCCGCACCCTGCTGATCGGCGCCGGCGGCTCGGCCCGCAGCGTGGCCCCGGCCCTGCTGGATGCCGGCATCCTGGAGCTGGTCGTGGTCAACCGCACGCCGGAACGCGCCGACGCGCTGATCGATGCGATGGGCGAGCCGGGCCGCGCGATCACCCGCTACTGGGAAGACATCCGCGAGCTGGGCGATTTCGAGCTGATCATCAACGCCACCTCGGCCGGCCGCGACCGCGCCGCGGAGTTCAAGCTGCCGCTGTCGCTGGTCAACAGCATGACCACCGCAGTGGACCTCAACTACGGCGAGGCGGCCATCGCCTTCACCGCGTGGGCGCGCTCGGCCGGCTGCCGCAACATCGTCGATGGCCTGGGCATGCTGGTCGAACAGGCCGCCGAGAGCTTCCTGCAGTGGCACGCGGTGCGCCCTCAGACCGATGCGGTCTACACCGAGCTGCGTACCCAGCTGGCGCCGCTGGTCGGCGAGGACTGAGCCGGTGAACATGGACCTGCTGGTCTCGATGCTGGGCATGGTCGGCGTACGCCTGCCCGTGCTGATCGCGCTGGCGATCGCCGTGGTGTGGGTGGTGGATACTCCGCGCGGGTCTATCCGCAGCGTGGCCCTGTGGGCCCTGGGCGTGATGGCCCTGACCACCCTGGCAGGCCTGGTACTGAACGTGGTGCCGATGTGGCTGGTGCAGCAGGGCAACTACGAGAACCTGCAGCTGATGTCGACGCTGCTGGGCGTCGGCCACTTCGCACTCAACCTGTTCGAGGCGCTCGCCCTGGTCCTGCTGGTCTGGGCGATGACCCGCGCGCTGCGCGGCCGCGCTGTCCAACCGCAGCCGCCGCTGCCGCCGCGCTGAGCGGGTCCAGCCGCCTGTCGCGGTCCACACCTTTGGCGTGGGCCGCGTCACGGATATGAACCGGCGCGGAAAATGGCGCCGGTCACAGCCCCCGGGTCGTGAGAAAATGGGGACCGTGATCCAGTCAGGCAGTCCCCGGCGTGACCGAAAAAGTTGAAGCCCCCCGCGCCCTGAACGACGAGCTCAAGGCCGGCATCCGCGACGCCTACGCCAAGCTGCAGGCCAATACGCCCGGCTTCAGTACCCGGCGCTCGCAGAGCCAGATGATCGGCGTGGTGTCGCGTGCGCTCTCGCACAGTGGCGGCGTCGGCGTGGTCGAAGCGCCGACCGGCGTCGGCAAGTCGCTGGGCTACCTGACCGCCGGCGTGCCGATCGCGCTGGCGACCAAGAAGAAGCTGGTGATCAGCACCGGCACCGTGGCGCTGCAGTCGCAGCTGGTCGAGCGCGACATCCCCAATTTCCTCAAGGCCACCGGCATCGAAGCGACCGTGGCGCTGGCCAAGGGCCGCACCCGTTACCTGTGCACCCGCAATGCCGCCGAAGCGCATGGCGACGGCGCGCAGGAAGGCATGTTCGAGGACGAGCAGCCGCTGTTTGATCGCCCGCTCGCACCGATTGAAATGGACCTGGCGCAATCGCTGAGCAAGGCCTTCCTCGAAGGCCGCTGGAACGGCGACCTGGACAACGCCCCGGAAACGATCAGCAACACCCTGCGCTCGCGCATCACCACGCCGGCCTCGGGCTGCGCCGGGCGCAAGTGCGCCTACTCGGCGCAGTGTGCGGTGCTGCGCTCGCGCAACACGGTGCGCGAGGCGCAGATCGTGGTGACCAATCACGCGCTGCTGTTGTCGGCGCTGTCGATCGGGGAGAGCGACAACGGCCAGCCGCTGATCGCGCCGCCGTCGGACATGCTGCTGGTGCTCGACGAAGGCCATCACATCGGCAACGTCGCCATCGACCAGGGCGCGGCCAGCCTCGCGCTGGACGAGATGGCCAAGCGTACCGGCCGCCTGCAGGTGCTGATCGCCGCGTCCTACCGCGCCGTGGACAAGGACAAGCTGGGCAACCTGCTGCCCAACGAGGCGATCGAGGCCGCCGCCAAGGTCAGCAAGCAGCTCAAGGCCTTCCGCGATGTGATCGAGCGCAGCTGGCGGCCCGACCCATCCGCGCAGGAACCGATGTGGCGCGCCCCAAACGGTCGCCTGCCGGAGATCTGGATGCCGGATATCGAAGCCATCGCCGACGATACCCGCGCGCTGTTCAACTGGGCGCACGCCGCGCTGACCCAGGTGGCCAAGGGCAAGCCCGAGGATGCCGCGCGCGAGCGCCTGCAGCGCAACCTCGGCATGGCGCTGGAGATGATCGAGCAGCAGCACAACCTGTGGACCGGCTGGCGCCGCGAAGACAAGGACGGCCAGCCGCCGACCGCGCGCTGGATCACCCTCTCGCGCGATGGCGACCTGGTCCTGCATGGCTCGCCGGTCTCGGCTGCGAACGTGCTGCGCAAGCTGCTCTGGGATGAAGTGGATTCGGTGGTGATGACCTCGGCCACGCTCACCGGCGGCGGGGACTTCCAGGCGCTGGCGATCGACAACGGCATTCCGGCCGAGGCCGAGATGGTCTCGCTCGCCTCCCCGTTCGACCTGCCCAACCAGGCGCAGCTGATCGTGCCGGCGTTCCCGGTCACCCCGGATGACAAGGAAGGTCACCCCAAGGAGATCGCCAAGTACCTGGTCAAGGAACTGGACTGGGAAAAGGGCAGCATCGTGCTGTTCACCTCGCGCTGGAAGATGGAAAAGGTGGCCGAGCTGATGCCGGCCGCGCAGCGCAAGCAGGTGCTGGTGCAGGGCGAAACCGCCAAGCAGAAGATGATCGACGAGCACCTGCGGCGTACCTCGTCCGGCGAGGGCTCGGTGCTGTTCGGGCTGAATTCGTTCGGCGAGGGGCTCGACCTGCCGGGCGAAGCCTGCACCACGGTGGTGATCACCCAGGTGCCGTTCGCGGTCCCGACCGACCCGCAGACCTCCACCCTGAGCGAGTGGTTCGAAAGCCGCGGCCTGAACGCCTTCAACCTGATCGCGATCCCGCACGCCCTGCGCACGCTGACCCAGTTCTCCGGACGGTTGATCCGCACCTCCACCGATACCGGCCGCGTGATCATCCTCGACTCGCGGCTGCTGACCCGCCGCTACGGCAAGCGGATCATCGATTCACTGCCGCCGTTCAAGCGGGTGATCGGGTAACGCCGAATGCGCCCTGGCAGCGCGGTCAGGGGGTGCTTCCTGAAGGCGCGGCGGAAGTATCGGGATGACGGCAAGCCTGGCTGGAGTAAGCCTGCCGGTAGCTCTGGCCGAAGCACCGGACAAACGCATCGACCACATCGAGGTTGGGCGGCCAGGCGACCTGCATCACTTCGCCGCTCGGCATCGCGAAACTGAAAAATCCGTCCTCGACGTTGGCCTCCGGCGGCGCAGGCAGGGCTGCCAGCGCCGCGCGGGCGGCGGCCAGGGCCGGCCGGTCCTTCTCGATGAGGGCGATGCTGGCATCCACATACGGATTCCAGCCACCGGCATCGGGTGCGGGTTTATAGGTCTGGCGCATGAGTGCCACCGCCCGCGCATCCTGCCCAGCCTCCGCGCGCAGCTGCGCTTCATGCCAGATCATCGTGCTGTTGCCGGCGGCCTTGGGCTGCGCACGGTAGGCCGCGATGAGATCGGCGGCAGCGAGCTGGCACTGGGCCTTCTCCGCCATCGGCCGCCAGCCGCCCCGCAGATCCTGATCGAACTGATCCGGGGTCAGGGCCAGCATCTCGGTGCGATCCACGGCGCAGTCGTCGGCAGAGGCCGGAAATACGGCGGCCGACAAGGCCAGCAACAGCAGAGAACGCGTACCGGGCATCGTCACATCCTTGTTCGGAGGTCTGCACCGAGTGTTTTCCAGTCATGCGTGACGGGTCAAGCGCTCACATTCGCCGCAATGGCAGGCGCTGCCCCTCGCTCAGGCTGCGCCACAGCCACTCCACCGGGCCGAAACGGTACCGCTGCAGCCACCAAGCGCTCAGCCACACCTGCAGCGGGAACACGATCAGGGCTACTGCCAGGATCGGCCACAGCCCATGCCCTGTCCCCCATCCCAGCCCGAAGCCGGCGAACAGCGGCACGCAGATCGCGCTCTGCAGCAGGTAATTACTCAACGCCATCCGTCCGGCAGGCACGAACACGCGCAGCCAGCGCTCCGCCCAGGCATGCAGATAGAGCAGCGCGAAGCCGCAGGCCAGCGCGATGCCCAGCGCCAACGGGGCGACGCGATAGCTCACCCGCAGCAGGTAGCCCGGCACGCCGCTGCGCAGCGCAGGCCAGGCCTCTTTCAGCGCAGGCGCACACGTTTCCAAGGTGAGGAAGCCGCCGGCGATCACCGCGCCGCCGAGGCACAGCATCCACAGGCTGCGCCGATGCTGCACCGGAGACTGCAGCAGCCCGCGCCGGCCCGCCCAGTAGCCCAGCAGAAAACGACCGAGCACGAAGAACAGCAGCGCCCAGTTGGTCAGCCGTACCCAGCTGCCGAGCAGCAGGTTCTGCCACCAGGCCTCGGCCCACGTGCCGGACGAGAGCGCCGTCATCGCCGTGGCGTAGACCTGCGCACGCGGCGCCATCGTCATCACCCACTCGCGCATCCAGGGCGACAGCAGCGGTGGCAGGAACAAGGCGATCACCACGCCGGTCACCACCAGCGCGCGATCGCCGAGGTGACGGAACAGCGGCAGGAGCAGCCCGACCAGCGCGTAGGTCAGCAGGATGTCGCCCCACCACAGCACCGTGGCATGCAGCAGGCCGATCAGCGCCAGTGCGGCCATGCGGCGCAGGTGCGGGCCCACGCCTGCCGCGCCACGGGCCTCCATCTGCATCGCAACCCCCATCCCGAACAGCAGGGAGAAGACGGTGATCGCCTTGAGATCCACCACCCAGCCCATGCCCGTGCGGATGACGTTGTCGAGGGCAGCGCTGGGCAGCGCCTGCTGGGCAGCGTCTTCCAGCAACGCATCAAATGAAAAGAAGCGCAGGTTGACCAGGAACACGCCGAGCAGCGCGACGCCGCGCAGGGCGTCGATGAGAGGCTGGCGGGTGGGCGGCGCGGTCATGCGCCGCAGCGTAGCCGATCCGCCCGTGCGGCGTGGGCGGATCAGTCTTCCAGCTTGGCCAGGTCGCGCACCGCACCCTTGTCGGCGCTGGTGGCCAGCAATGCATAGGCTTTCAGCGCGCCGGTGACCTTGCGCGGGCGTGCCTCGCGCGGCTTCCAGCCGAGCGCGTCCTGTTCGGCGCGGCGTGCGGCCAGCGTGGCGTCATCCAGCAGCAGGTCGATGCGCCGCGCGGGAATGTCGATGCGGATGCGGTCGCCGTCGCGGACCAGGCCGATGGCGCCGCCCGCGGCCGCTTCCGGCGAGGCGTGCCCGATCGACAGGCCCGAGGTGCCGCCGGAGAAACGGCCGTCGGTGAGCAGGGCGCACTGCTTGCCCAGGCCTTTGGATTTCAGATAGCTGGTCGGGTACAGCATTTCCTGCATGCCCGGGCCACCGCGCGGGCCTTCGTAGCGGATCACCACGACATCGCCGGCGACGACGTCATCGGCGAGGATGCTCTGCACGGCGGCGTCCTGGCTCTCGAACACGCGCGCGTTGCCTTCGAACACATGGATCGATTCGTCGACGCCGGCGGTCTTCACCACGCAGCCATCGACGGCGAGATTGCCGCGCAGCACCGCCAGTCCGCCTTCGGCCGAATAGGCATGCGCCACGGCGCGGATGCAGCCTTCGGCACGGTCCACGTCCAGCGTCGGCCAACGCGTGGCCTGGCTGAAGGCGACCTGGGTCGGGATGCCGGCGGGCCCGGCGCGGAAGAAGTCATGCACTTTTTCATCGGTGCTCACCGCGACATCCCAGCGTGTGATCGCCTCGGCCAGGGTGCGGCTGTGCACGGTCGGCACGTCGGTATGCAGCAGCCCGCCGCGCGCGAGTTCGCCGAGGATGCCGAACACGCCACCGGCACGATGCACGTCTTCCATGTGGTACTTCGGGGTATTCGGGGCGACCTTGCACAGCTGCGGCACACGGCGCGACAGCGCATCGATGGCATGCAGGTCGAAGTCGACTTCCGCTTCCTGCGCGGCGGCCAGCAGGTGCAGGATGGTGTTGGTGGAACCGCCCATGGCGATGTCCAGCGTCATCGCGTTCTCGAACGCTTCGCGGGTCGCGATGCCACGCGGCAGGGCGCCGATCTCCTCACCGCCGTACCAGCGGTGGCACAGCTCCACGATCAGGCGGCCGGCGCGGCGGAACAGCTGTTCGCGGTCGGCATGCGTGGCCAGGGTCGAGCCGTTGCCGGGCAGCGACAGGCCCAGCGCTTCGGTCAGGCAGTTCATCGAGTTGGCGGTGAACATGCCCGAACACGAGCCACAGGTAGGGCAGGCACTGCGCTCGTACTCGGCGACCTTCTCATCGCTGGCGCTTTCATCGGCGGCGATCACCATCGCATCGACCAGGTCCAGCTTGTGCTCGGACAGACGCGTCTTGCCGGCTTCCATCGGCCCACCGGAGACGAAGACCACCGGGATGTTCAGGCGCAGCGCGGCCATCAGCATGCCGGGGGTGATCTTGTCGCAGTTGGAGATGCACACCAGCGCATCGGCGCAGTGCGCGTTGACCATGTACTCCACCGAGTCGGCGATGATTTCGCGGCTGGGCAGCGAATACAGCATGCCGTCGTGGCCCATGGCGATGCCGTCATCCACCGCGATGGTGTTGAACTCCTTCGCCACCCCGCCGACCTGCTCGATCTCGCGCGCCACGAGCTGGCCCAGGTCCTTGAGGTGCACGTGGCCGGGCACGAACTGCGTGAACGAGTTGGCGACGGCGACGATCGGCTTGTGGAAGTCGCCATCGGTCATTCCGGTGGCGCGCCACAGGGCGCGGGCGCCAGCCATGTTGCGGCCGGCGGTGGAGGTGCGGGAGCGGTATTCAGGCATGGTGGCTGGCAGGATCTGGCGGGCCGTGGGGGCGCGTTTCAGCTCGATTCTGCCGAAAAATTCCGGTTGCGTTTGCAACCACCTTCGCCGCTGCCGCGCGATCGAATCCTGAAACGCTGTTCATGTTTTGGACTTTGCCGGTTTTGGTTGTTCGCCGCGATCAGGCATGATTGGGGAGATAACCGTATTAGGGGGCATGACGCCATGAAACGTTCCAGGACCACTGCGCTGCTGCTGATGAGCGCTGCGCCGCTGCTGTTCACCGCCTGCCAGAAGAACGAGGCCGTGCAGGTGCAGGAAGGGCTCTATACCTCGGTGCAGGCCTGTACCGAAGCCACCGGCGATCCGTCCAGCTGCCGCACGGCCTTTGCCGAAGCGCAGAAGCAGTCCGCCGATGCCGCCCCCAAGTACGCCTCGCGTGAAGCCTGCGAAGCCGAGTACAACGCCGAGCAGTGCGTGGAACAGAAGACCTCTACCGGCCACTCGTTCATCGGCCCGATGATGATGGGCTTCTTCATGTCGCAGATGCTCAGCAACCGCGGCGGTGCAGGCCTGGCCCAGCAGCCGGCGGCGAGCCCGGCCTACCAGGACAAGGCCAAGGGCTGGGCACGCCCGGGTCCGTCGACCGGCGGGCTGAACACCGCCAGCGGCATTGGCGCGGGCAAGGCCGGCCTGGCCCCGGTCACTGCCACCCCGAACCGTGCGGTCACCGCCAGCCGCGGTGGCTTCGGCAACACCAGCAGCAACCGCAGCAGCGTCGGCGGCTGATCGATGCAGCGCGTGCGTATCGCCGAGCGCAGCCAATGGCGCGCCCGGGCCGAAGAGTCGGGGTTCCGTTTCCACACCATCGATGGCCTGCCTTACTGGGATGAAGCCGCGTACTACGCCTTCACCCTGCGTCAGATCGAACAGGACATCGAAGATCCCAGCGCCGAGCTGCATGCGATGGCGATGGATCTGGTCGACGAGGTGGTGGGCAGCCAGCAGTTGATGGACCAGCTGGCGATCCCGCCGCCGTTCCGCGACTGGATCGCCGACAGCTGGCGCCGCCGCGAGCCGCATCTGTATGGGCGGCTGGATTTCGCCTACGACGGCACCGGCCCGGCCAAGCTGTACGAGCTTAATTACGACACGCCCACCTCGCTGTTCGAGGCCTCGTTCTTCCAGTGGCAGTGGCTGGAGGACCAGCGCAACCAGAACCGGTTGCCGCCGCATGCCGATCAGTTCAACGCGATCCATGAGGCGCTGGTCGAACGCTTCGGCGAACTGGCGGCCCAGTTGCCGCCGCCGCTGTATTTCAGCGCGGTCGGTGCGTCGGAAGAAGACCAGGGCACGGTCGCCTATCTGCGTGACTGCGCCGCCCAGGCTGGCCTGCGTGGCGAAGCGATCGCGATCGAGGATATCGGACTGTCCGAGGACGGGCGCTTCACCGCGCTCGACGACACCGTGATCGGCAGCCTGTTCAAGCTGTACCCGCTGGAAGACCTGATGACCGAGTCGTTCGGCCAGGCGCTGCCCGCCTCGGGCGTGCAGCTGCTGGAACCGGCCTGGAAGGCGGTCCTCAGCAACAAGGGCGTGCTGCCGCTGCTGTGGCAGCGTCACCGTGGCCACCCGAACCTGCTCGCCGCCGAGTTCGACGACGGCAGTGAGCTGCCGCGTGGCTGGGTGCGCAAGCCGTTGTTCTCGCGCGAGGGCGCCAACGTGGCCATGCACCTGGCCGACGGCAGCTGGCAGGAAAGCGAAGGCCCCTACACCGGCCCGGCGATCCGCCAGGCCGCGCATCCGCTCACCGCGTTCGATGGCGGTTATCCGCTGATCGGCAGCTGGATCGTGGGCGACCAGGCCTGCGGCATGGGCATCCGCGAAGACAACAGCCGGATCACCCGCGACAGCGCCCGCTTCGTCCCGCACGCGATCATCGACGAAGCGCCGACGCGTATCTTCGTCTGATGGCCATGATCTACCGTCGCGATCTGCGTGCCCGCCCATTGTCTGGCCGGCATCTCGATGACGGCCACGGCCTATGGCGGTACGCGGATCGGGTGGCGGTACGCTGTCACCGTTGCCAATCGCCTGGATGGGTGGTCAGACAGGAGAATGCCGCAAGCTTTCGGTGCCTCAACTGCAGCGTTGCGCTGGACGGTGGCTGCGGTTGCAGCCGCTGCGGGCTTGGCGACTGGGTAGGGCCGGTGAGTTATAGCGGCCGGCGTCCCTGTGGCTACTGTGGCCATCAGTGGGTCAGTGTCTCAGCGACACGCAAGGTGACCTCGCCGCCCTTGAAATCCCTTGCGGCGAACTGCGCTCAATGTGGGCGCAGCAGCGAGGTTACCGTCAGCGTGGTACAGGTACGCGGCACCGAAGCGGTCGATCCGCATTTCGGCATGTCGCTGCTGTTGATCGAGAAGACCGCCGCCGGCTTGCTGTGGGCCTACAACGCAGCGCATCTGCAGGCACTGCACGACTACGCTACTTCGCCGCTGCGAGAGAGCACGGGTATCGCAAACGGGTCGATGTTCTCGCGCCTGCCGCAGTGGATGAAACTGGCACGCAACCGTGTGCTGCTGCAGAAAGCCACCGCCCGCCTGATCGCCAAGGCCTCCGCCATCCGGTAGCTACCGACCGTTGGCCGGTACGCGTTACAACAACCCGTCCCGCTTGACCGCCAGATAGCGCTCCACCAGCGCCCCGGGCAGTGCCTCGGCGGTGACATCCAGCACCATCACCCGATGGCTGCGCAGCGCGTCATGCGCGTCGCTGCGCTGCTGCAGGTAGCGGGCGATCGCACCGGCCTGGGTGGCGTCCTGCAGGGTCTCCACCGGCTGGGCCAGCGCATCGTCCAGCGCGCGTTCGCGCAGGCTGGCCACGCACACCAGGTGCTGGCGCTGCAGCAGGCGCACGGCCGCGAGCAGGTCTTCGATGTCTTCATCGCGCACGTTGGTGACCAGCATCACCAGCGAACGCCGGCGTTGCCGCAGCGAGAGCTCGGTGGCGGCGGCGAGGTAATCAGTGGCGACCGGCTGCGCCTGCAGGTCGTAGCTGGCGCGCAGCAGGGTATCGATGGTACCCATGCCGCGTTTCGGTGCGACCCAGCGGCTTTCGCCGCCGGCGGCGAACAGGCCCACGCCGTCGCCCTGGCGCAGCGCGAGGTAGGAGACCACCAGCGCTGCGTTGAGCACATGATCGAAGTGCGACAGGCCGCCTTCGCTGGCCATCATGCGCCGGCCGGTGTCGATCATGAGCACCAGCTGCTGGTTCTTCTCGTCCTGGTATTCGCGGGAGATCAGCTTGCGCGCCCGCGCGGTCGCCTTCCAGTCGATCTGGCGCAGGCTGTCGCCGATGCGGTACTCGCGCATCTGGTGGAAATCGGTGCCTTCACCGCGACGGCGCTTGAGGTGGGCACCGACCAGGCGCGAGGCCTGGTCGGCACTGAACAACGCAAAGCGGGTCAGTGGTGCGAAGTTGGGATACACACGCACCGTCATCGCCGGCGGCAGCTGCCGCCGCTGATGCCACAGCCGCCAGGCGCTGTGCACGCGCAGGTGCACGCCCTCGAACACGAAGCGGCCCCGCGCGGTGGGCGTCAGCCGATACGCCACGCTGCTGCTGACCATCGGCTTGAGTGCCAGCGCACGCGGCAGGCCCTGCAGGGCCCAGCCACCGGGCACCAGATCGAACACCTCCACGCGCTGGTGCCGGCTCGATTCCAGCCGCAGCGTGGCCTCGCGCTCAACGTTCAGCGCCAGCGACTCCGGCAGCGCGCGGTGCACGCTGGGCGAGGGCTGGCGGCGCAGGCGCAGCAGGTCCACGAGTGCGATCAGGCCCACGCCGGCACCGATCGCCCACCAGGCCGCGTGCGGCCAGGCACCGAGTACCACCGGCACGCCGAGCAGGCCCCAGCCGGCCAGCAGTGCCAGCAGCAGCGCGCCCGGCCTCATGCCGGTCGCCCGCGATGGACGGCGCGCGTGCTCATTTGCGTGGTGCGTCCACCTTGGCCAGCAGTGCGGTCAATGCATCGTCGGCGCTCTGTCCTTCGATCTGCAGTTCCGGTGCCAGGGCGATGCGGTGGCGCAATGCCGGCTTGGCGATGTCGCGCACGTCGTCGGGGGTGACGAAATCACGGCCGGACAGCACCGCCTGCGCGCGCGCCGCCCGCACCAGCGCGATGCTGCCGCGCGGGCCGGCACCGAGCGCGATACCCGGCCACTGCCGCGTGGCGGCGACGATACGCACCGCGTAGTCGATCACTTCCGGATCGACCGTGATCGCCGCGGTCGCCTGCTGCAGCGCGACCACCTCGGCCCCGCTCAGCACGCGTGGCACCTGCGAGAGATCGAAGTCGGCCGCGCTGCGGCCGGTGGTGATCGCATCGACCATGCGCTTCTCGTCGTCCAGCGTCGGGTAATCGATCAGCACCTTGAGCAGGAAGCGGTCCAGCTGCGCTTCGGGCAGCGGGTAGGTGCCTTCCTGCTCGACCGGGTTCTGCGTGGCCAGGGTCAGGAACGGCGGGGTCAGCGCGAACGCCTTGCCCTCGATGGTGACCTGGCCTTCCTGCATCACTTCCAGCAGGGCCGACTGGGTCTTGGCCGGGGCGCGGTTGATTTCATCGGCGAGCAGCAGGTTGGTGAACACCGGGCCGCGACGGATCTTGAAGCTCTCGGTCTTCGGGTCGTACACCGCGTGGCCGCTGACATCGCTGGGCATCAGGTCCGGGGTGAACTGCACGCGCCCATAGTCCAGCTCCAGCGCCTGGGCGAGGGCACGCACGAGCAGGGTCTTGCCCAGCCCCGGAACGCCTTCGATCAGCACATGGCCACCGGCCAGCAGGGCGATCAGGATCTGGTCGAGCACCTCGGGCTGGCCGATGAAGGCGCGGCCGACGGCGTCGCGCACGGCATCGACGCGCTCGGACAACGGCGACGGCGACGGCGGCGCGGTCACGGCAGGAGGGGACAGCGGCGGCGGAAGCGTCGGCTCGGTCATAGCAGGTTTCTCATCTGGATCAGCAGGCGGATGCGGTCGCGCAGGCCGGCGACGTCGTGGGCAGCGGGTGGGGTCAAGGCGGTCTGCACGCGTGCGTGCGACCACTGCAGCAGGGTGGCGACGGCGTGCACCCGCGCGTCGCCGGTCAGCGCGGCGGCCGTCGGTGAGCGGCGTCGCAGGCGGGCAAGGAAGGCCCGGCGGACCGCGTCATACAACAGCGGCGCTTTGCCGAAGCGCAGCAGGTGCTCGCCGCTGGCGCGGATGTGTTCCAGCAGGGAGCGGCGTTCGGCCGGCGGCGAGGGCAGTTCGCTGCCCAGCCGCTGCGCACGCTGCCACAGCCAGCCGAGCAGGGCCAGCAGCAACGGCGCCCACACCGGCCAGCCGAGGTAGAACACGCGGTTCCACAGCGAGGGCGGACGGGAGCCGTAGACCAGCCACATCGTGCCCTTGCCATGGTTCGGCGCCAGCACGTAACGGGTCAGATCGCGGTGCGCCTTGTCGTGCAGGCCATCGATGATCGCGTTGGCAGCGTTCGGGGGAACCGCCGGGTTGGGTCGGCCCTTGCCGTGCATGAAGGCCATGTCGGCCAGGACATCGATGCGGCCATGGCCGTGGCGCAGGCGGGCGAAGACCCGGCTTTCCTCGTCTCCCCAGCCCCGCTCGAGCGTGATGCCGGTGGGCGGCGCGACCGCGAAGCGGCGTCCATTGCAGAACTCGACATGCTGCGGGTCATCGCGCACGTGGAACGGCTGGCAGTAGCTCTCCTGGCCTTCGCTGTCCACGCCTAGCGCGTCCAGCAGCGGCCCGTTGCGCGCGTCGTCCCTGCCGATCGGTGGCGTGCGCACGATCAGATGCCCGCCGCGTGCCACCCAGGCCATCAGGGCGGTGACGGCGGGCGCCGGAACCTCCGCACTGTCCTGCAGCAGCACGACGGTATCGCCCGGCGCCAACGGCATGCGGGTCAGGTCCAGGCGCGGCCGCGACTGCACCGTGAGGCCGTCCGCACGCAGTGCCTGGCCGAGTACATACAGCGGGTTGTAGCTCGCTTCGCCCTGCGGGGGCAGGCGTTCCACCTCGGTCACCCGCTCGTGCGTGCGCAGGAACAGGATCGCCAGCGGCACCGCGATCACCAGCAACACGAGGCCAACCAGCAGCCAGCGCAGGCGGGCGCTCATGCGCGCCACCCGAACTGGGCCTGCAGCGTGGAGGCCAGCGTGTCGAAGTCGTCATCGGTCGGCAGCTGGCCCGCATAGGCGGCGTACTGCCAGACCCGCACGATGCGCGCGAACAGACTGCGGTCGGCCTCGACCGGCATCCGTCGCGACGCGCGCAGGCACTGCGCTTCGGTGGCCCCCGGCGGCAGGCTGACCTGCGCGCGTTCGCTCATGGTGTCCACACTGGCGCGATACAACAGCGCCAGCGCCTGGCGGGGGCGTCCCTCCTGCCACAGCGCACGCGCACGTGCGGCGGGATCGGGCGGTGCCACGTCCGGTATCCGGATCGCGTCTTCCACGACCGCCGTCGCTGTTGCGCGACGGCGCTGGCCGGAGCCGCGCAGCCACGGCAGCCAGCGCGGCGCGGTGGCCAGCAGCAGCAGCACCAGCAGCCCCACGACCGCCCACAGCGTCCACTCGGCGATCTGTGCCGGCAACACCGGACCCTTGGCACCGCGTTGGGAGGGGCCCTTGGCCGCGGCCTCGCGCTTGGCCTTCTCGACATCGACTGCGTCGGTGTCCGTGCGCTTCCACTCGGTCACCTCGCGGGTCGGGCTCTGCAGCGGGTCTTCGTACGCGCGCTGCACGGCCTGGCGGAAGCCGGCCGCATCCACTGCTTCGCCGCCGAAGATGCCGACCGGTGTGTTGTCCGGATCGTTGTCGTAGGTCAGCGGTGGATCGTCTTCTTCGCCTGCTTCTTCCCCGTCTTCGTCAGCGGCGTCGGCCGCATCGGAGGCCGGCGCCAGGCCGTCCTCGAGCGACGGCGTGCCTCCGGCCGGTGCCGCCACCGCGCCCTTGGCGTTCGACGGCGGCCGCTGCTGGGCGTGCAGCGCCGCACCCGGCCAGATCAGCACCAGGGCCAGCATCAGCAGCGGCGCTGCCTGCTGCAGCCGTACGCGCAGGCGCCGGAAGGCGATTTCCAGATCCCACGCCTCCATCTGCGTACGCCGGTCCAGGTACAGCCCGAAGCCCGCGCCGGCGTAGAACGGACCGATCACCGTGGCCGCGCCCCAGAACAGCAGGTTCACGCCCAGCTGCATCCACGCCGGCATGTCCTGCTTGGCCAGCTCCCACGCCGCGCGCCAGGAGTCGGACAGCAGGTCCACTGGAATGAACAGGAATACCGCGGCGATGCCGCCGGCCACCAGCACGATCTCGAACACCATGCACACCAGCGTGAGCAGCAGCGCATGGCCCATCGCGCCCCCGGCGATCGCACGGCGCCGCTGGCGCCGATGCGCCGGATCGGCACCTTCCAGCAGGTTGACCGGCAGCAGCACCGAGCGCAGCGGGCTCAGGCGTCGCCAGCCGAGATAGCCCCAGAAGCCCTGCCAGCCCCAGGAGCGCTGCGCGCGCAGGGTCTGTCGGGTCGTCGACGCATCGCCGAACACCCCGCGCGAGATCACGTACAGCGCGATGCGCTCGAACAGCGGCTTGAGCCACCACATCGCCAGCCAGGCCCAGCCGAAGCTGTCGGTCCACCACGCCACGGCGTTGAGCAGCACGAACACCGGCAACGACACGGCCAGCCAGGGCGCCCAGACCGCGGCCGCATGGCGGCGCACCAGGGCCATGCCCAGCTCCATGGCTTCCCAGCCCGAGCGTGCGCGCAGCACGACGTTGAGCCGATCAATCTGCATCGGTCGCCCCGCGTCCACCGCGCCACAACCAGACGAATACCGTGGTCCACAGCACGGCGGCCACACTGTATTTCCCCCAGGCCGGGATCGCCGCGATCGAGGACCAGAAGGCTTCGATGAAGGCGGCGACCAGCAGCATCGCGGCGACCCCCACGCACAGCTTGGCCCCGATCACGCCGCCCTCGACCAGCGCATCGATGCGCCGCCGCCGCCCGGGGGCGAGCAGTTTCATGCCCAGCTGCAGGCCGGCGCCGCCGGCGATCACGATCGCGGTCAGCTCGAACGCGCCATGGCCGGCCACGAAGCGCCAGAACGGATCGCCGTGGCCGATGTGCTGCAGATGGCCGGCGACCGAGCCGATGCCGACACCGTTGAACAGCATCACCAGCACCGTGCCGACGCCGGCGATCAACCCGAAGGCGAACGTGCGCAGGCCGATGCTGATGTTGTTCATGATGTAGTAGCCGAACATCGTCCAGTTGGTGCCGCTGTCGCGGCCCAGGTTCGGCGAGGCCGGATCGTACATGCGCTCGAATTCGGCGATGCGCGCGTTGTCCAGCAGCAGGTGGATGAGCTCCGGGCGCCACAGCACCAGCGCGAAACTGCCCACCAGCGGCAGCACGAACAAGGCCGCGGCCACCCACATGCTGCGCGCCTGGCTGCGCACCAGCTGCGGGAAATCGGCGAACAGGAAGGCAAGCGCGCGCTGCCACTGCGGTCGCGGCGTGCGGTAGAGCAGTGTGTGGCCCTGCTGCATCAGCTGCTGCAACCGCGCGACCAGCTGCGGGCTGTAACCGCGTCGGCGCGCCAGCGCCAGCTGCTGGCACAGGCGGCGGTAGCGCTGCGGGAAATCACCGTCGTCCAGGCCGCCGTGGGCGGCTTGCCGGCGTGCCTGCCGTGGATGCTCGCCGCGCTGGCTCAGCCACTGCTCCAGCGCCTGCCATTCGGCCTGGTAGCGGGCGACGAACTGTTCCTGTCTCATCGGCGTCCCAACAGCCAGTTGGCCATCGCATACAGGCGCAGCACGCCGACCTGGCTGCGGCTTCCGGTAAGTGGCGCGGCGATATCGGCCAGCTCCTGCTGGCGCGGGGTCGACAGCCGCGGCGCACGCTCGGCGAAGGCGACCACCGCCGCCTGCTCGGCCGGCTGCAAAGGGTGTGGTGGCACCAGCACGCTGCCGACCGGCACGCTGCCGCCCAGCGGCGGCGCACCCTGGTGGATCACCACGGTGCCGGCGACCAGGTCGCCGAGGCGGCGGCCATGCGCATCGAACAGACTCGACAGCAGGCCGAGCGCGTAGCCGAACGGCAGCATGTCCACGGTGCGCAGCAGGTTGCGGGTGATCGCGCTCATCCAGCCGATCGGTCCGCCATCGCGGGCGACCACGCGCAGGCCCATGGCGCGTTTGCCCAGGGTGCGGCCCCAGCACGCTTCCTGCACGATGGTGTAGGCCCACAGCAACAGGAACATCAGGCCGAGGTAGAGGCCTTGGCCGAAGCCCCCGAGGAAGGCCAGCGGAATGCTGAGGATCATCAGCGCGCCGATGCGGATCACGAAGTCGATCGCCCAGGCCAGCGCGCGCGGCAACGGACCGGCCACGGGCAGGTGCAGGGGCACGCCTTCGGGGGTGATGACCTCCCGGTAGGTGTCCAGCATGGGCACGCTCATCGGCGGCACATCACGGTGGATCGTACGGAAGGCCACCGGGGACGCCGGAGTCCTCTCCGGTCTGCCAGCGGGGGCATGCGGTTCTCGACTGCTTCCTGGTCGGCTGAGGACTTTACCGCGCACGGATCCCGATGCCCAGCACGGTGGCCGCAATCAACCCCGGTATTGATCCTTCAGGCGCACATAGTGGTCGGCCGAGTAGTGCAGCGACTCGATCTCCTTGTCGCTGAGCCTGCGTGCCAGCCGTGCCGGATTGCCCAGCCACAGCTCGCCTTCGCCGACCACCTTGCCGGGGCCGAGCACCGCGCCCGCGCCGAGGAAACCGTGCGTGCCCACCTTGGCGCCATCGAGGATGCAGGCACCCATGCCGATCAGGCAGTAATCGCCGATGGTGCAGGCATGGATGATGGTGCCGTGGCCGACCGTCACGCCTTCACCGATCAGGGTCGGGTAGCCGCCCTTGTTGAACGGGCTGTGGTGGCTGACGTGGATGATGGTGCCGTCCTGGATGTTGCTGCGCGCGCCGATCCGCACGTGGTTCACATCGCCGCGGATCACCGTGCCCGGCCACACCGAGACGTCATCGCCCAGCACCACGTCACCGATGATCGTGCAGGCCGGGTCGATGTAGACGCGTTCGCCGAGCGCGGGCAGTTTGTCGAGGAAGGGGCGGATCGGGGACATGCGGACTCCAGGCAATGACGCGCCCTGCTGGGCGCGCGGTCATGATACCGGGCGCTGTTGTTACGCGACGCTGCTGCGACGCGCGCGTTCCAGGTGCACCAGCAGCAGCGAGATCGCCGCCGGCGTCATGCCGGGGATGCGCTGGGCCTGGCCGATGGTCTGCGGCCGCACCCGTTCGAGTTTCTGCTGCACCTCGGCCGAGAGGCCGCGCACGCCGGCGTAATCGAACGCCGCGGCGATGGCGGTGTTCTCGTGGCGCTGCTGGCGCGCGATCTCATCGCGCTGGCGGTCCAGGTAACCGGCGTACTTCACCCCGATCTCGACCTGCTCGGCGACCTTGGCATCGGCCACCGCCGGCCCGAGCGAGGGCACCTGCATCAGCGTGGCGTAATCCAGTTCGGGACGCTTGATCAGGTCCAGCACGTTGGTTTCGCGGCTGACCGCCACGCCCAGGGTGGCCTCCACTTCGCGGCCGAGCGCATTGCCCGGCGTCGCCCACAGTGCACGCAGGCGCGCGGTTTCCCGTGCGACGGCATCCTGTTTGGTCTGGAACGCGCTCCAGCGACGGTCATCGACCAGGCCCAGTTCGCGGCCGAGGCCGGTCAGGCGCACGTCGGCATTGTCTTCGCGCAGCTGCAGCCGGTACTCGGCGCGGCTGGTGAACATGCGGTACGGCTCAGTGGTGCCGTGGGTGATCAGGTCGTCGACCAGCACGCCCAGGTACGCCTCGTCGCGGCGCGGGCACCAGCCGGCGTCGTCGCGGGTGAAGCGGGCGGCGTTGAGGCCGGCCAGCAGGCCCTGCGCGGCGGCCTCTTCATAGCCGGTGGTGCCGTTGATCTGGCCGGCGAAGAACAGGCCGCTGACGGTCTTGGTCTCCAGCGTGTTCTTCAGCCCGCGCGGATCGAAGAAGTCGTACTCGATCGCGTAGCCCGGCCGGGTGATATGCGCGTTCTCGAAGCCGCGCATGCTGCGCACCAGCTCCAGCTGCACATCGAAGGGCAGCGAGGTGGAGATGCCGTTCGGGTAGATCTCGACCACGTCCAGCCCTTCGGGCTCGACGAAGATCTGGTGGCTGGCCTTCTCGGCGAAGCGCACCACCTTGTCCTCGATGGACGGGCAGTAGCGCGGGCCGATGCCTTCGATCTGCCCGCTGTACAGCGGCGAACGGTGCAGCGCGTTGCGGATGATCTCGTGGGTGCGCTCGCTGGTGTGGGTGATCCAGCAGCTGACCTGCGCCGGATGCTCGGCCACGCTGCCCAGGAAGGACATCACCGGGCGCGGGTCGTCGCCGGGCTGTTCTTCCATGAGGCTGTAGTCCAGCGAGCGGCCATCGATGCGCGGCGGCGTGCCGGTCTTGAGGCGGTCGATCGCGAACGGACGCTCGCGCAGGCGCGCGGCCAGCGTGGTCGCCGGCGGGTCGCCCATGCGGCCGGCGGCGTACTGGGTTTCACCGACGTGGATCTTGCCGGCCAGGAAGGTACCGGCGGTGAGCACCACGGCGGCCGCGCTGAAGCGCAGGCCGGTCTGGGTGATCGCACCGCGCACGGCGTCGCCGTCGATGATCAGGTCATCGACCGCCGCCTGGAACACGGTCAGGTTGGCCTGGGCCTCGACGATCTGGCGGATCGCCATGCGGTAGAGATTGCGGTCGGCCTGGCAGCGCGTGGCGCGCACGGCCGGGCCCTTGGAGGCATTGAGCGTGCGCCACTGGATGCCGGCGCGGTCGGCGGCATGCGCCATCGCGCCGCCCAGGGCATCGATCTCCTTGACCAGGTGGCCCTTGCCGATCCCGCCGATGGCCGGGTTGCAGCTCATCGCGCCGATCGTTTCCACGTTGTGGGTCAGCAGCAGGGTGCGCGCACCGCTGCGCGCGGCCGCCAGCGCGGCCTCGGTGCCGGCGTGGCCGCCGCCGATGACGATCACGTCGTAGCGGTAGAAGGAGTCAGTCATGGCGGAGGAGCTCGGGACGGGGCCGGGCGGCCCGGATCAGCCCTGGCGACAGGGCGCGGGTGGCGATTTTAGCGCCATTCGTCGGGGGCCATGAAATCCACCCTCAAGTTGGCACGTTTTCTGCAGATAACCCAATAGCACCCAGGATGGCATGCGCCTTGTGCGCAACGGACCGGAATTGGAACAGGGGCCGGTCCAAGCGCATCGTGGGGAAGCAGAGGGGCCGGCAGTCGGGGGACTGCCGGCCCTGTTTTTTTGCCGTTCCCGGCCGCGCCGGGTGGCCCACATACAGAAGGCCCCGCCAGTAGCGGGGCCTTCTGCGTTTAAGGTGCCGACATCCGACAGGGCCGGAACAGGGGGGATCCAGATGTTCCTGGCGGATATCGACATAGAGCCGAATGTGACGCCACTTGTCGCTTTTGACACTTTGTGACCGTGGCAGTCACCGCCCGGCTAGAGTGAACCGCCGGGCGGGTGAAAATCAAGCCATCTCAGGGCTCAACTGTGCGTTGGTTCGCATTGTTGAGATTCCGCCACGGGGAGCCGTTCATCCTCGGCGTCGCGGGACGCGGGGCCTGGGCCGGGCGTGCCTGCGGCGGACGCGAGGGTCGCTGCTGCTGCTGTTGCTGCGGTCGGCGCGGGCCGCCCACCGAATCCATGTTCCGCCACGGCGAGCCGCCGTTGGTGGGACGCGGACGGTCCGGCGGACGGGTCGGATGACCCCCATTGCCGTTGCCGGGACGCGGCGGCGGGCGATGATGGTGCGGCGGACGGTAGTTCGGGTAGGGACGATACACCGGGTAGCCGTAACCCCCGCCATAGCCGCCATAACCGTAATATCCGCCACCGCCGTAGTAGCCGCTGCCGTAGCCGTAGGGATAGCCGGCCGGGTAGCGGTACTCGACCGACGGTGCGCCGTGGTAGTAGCCACTGCCGCCACCGCCACCGCCGACATAGTCGTACGTCGCGCAGCCGGACAAGGCCAACAACAGGCCACCGGCAAGAACAAGGCGCATTTTCATGATGGGTCCCCCCAAAGGGCTGTGGGGCCAGCTTCGGCCCACGGCATTGAATCGGCCCTTAACTCGGCCCGATCCGAATGAATGGTTGCCATGCTGACACGTTCATCAGGGCGCATGTGGCCGTGGGGCATACGTTAATCTTGCGTCATGAGCGATTCACCCTTGCCCTGTGTTGACGACGTGCTGGCGGCGGCGGCGCGCATTGCCGCGCACGCCGGCGTGACCCCGGTGCTGCGCTCGCGCACGCTGGATGCGATGACCGGCGCCACGATCTTCTTCAAGGCCGAACACCTGCAGCGCAGCGGCGCCTTCAAGTTCCGCGGCGCGTGCAATGCCGTCTGGGCGCTGGACGATGACCAGGCCCGGCGTGGGGTGGTCACCCACTCCTCCGGCAACCACGGCGCCGCCCTGGCGCTGGCTGCGCGTACCCGCGGCATCGCCTGTCACGTGATCGTGCCCGAGGGCGCCGTGGCGGCCAAGCTGGCCAACATCGGTCGCCACGGGGCCACGCTGTGGCGCTGCGACGCCTCGATCGCCGCGCGCGAAGCGATGTGCGCGCAGGTCCAGGCCGAAACCGGGGCGACCCTGGTGCATCCGTATACCGACCCCCAGGTGATCGCCGGCCAGGGCACGGCTGCGTTGGAGCTGCTGCACGCCAGCGAGGGCCTGGACATGATGGTGGTGCCGGTGGGCGGCGGGGGCCTGGCCTCGGGCACGCGGCTGGCGCTGCAGGCGGTCGCCCCGGCGACCGGGCTGGTCCTGGCCGAACCGCTGGGCGCCGCCGATACGGCGCGCTCGCTGGCGGCCGGCGAGCGCCGCATCGATTTCACCCCCGATACCGTCTGCGATGGCCTGCGTGGCACGCTGGGCGCCCCGAACTTCGCGCTGCTGCACGGCGCGGCGCAGGTGATCACGGTCGCCGATGACGCCACCATCGCCGCGATGCGTCTGATCTGGCAGGTGCTCAAGCAGGTGGTCGAGCCGTCCTCGGCGATCGCGCTGGCGGCGATCCTCGCCGAACCGGCCCGCTTTGCCGGCAAACGCGTCGGTGTGGTGCTGTCGGGCGGCAACGTCGACCTGGACGCCCTGCCGTGGAGCGCGGCATGAGCCGGCGCACCGGGGTGGGGTTCTTCGGCTGGCTGTGGCGGCTGTGCATCGTGCTGGCCGTGTGGCTGCTCGGAGTCACGGCGTGGATTGTCTGGATCGGCGAGCGCGACCAGGCTCAGAAGGCCGACGCGATCATCGTGCTCGGTGCGGCGGCGTATGACGCCAAGCCCTCGCCGGTGTTCGAAGAGCGCATCCGGCACGGCCTGGATCTGTACCAGCAGGGCTATGCGCCGCTGCTGATCTTCACCGGTGGCTACGGCGGCACCGGCGCGCGCTTTTCCGAATCGCAGGTGGCCCGTCGCTACGCGCTCAAGCAGGGCGTACCGGATGACGCGATCCTGATCGAGACCGCCTCACGCACCACCCGGCAGAACCTGATCGAGGCACGGCGCCTGATGGATCAGCGCAAGCTGCACCGCGTGATCATCGTCAGCGATCCGCTGCACATGGCGCGCGCGCTGCGCCTGTGCCGGGAACTGGGCATCGATGCGCTGGCCTCGTCCACGCCCAGCACGCGCTTCCGCAGTTTCCATACCAGCTGGCGGTTCCTGGCGCAGGAAATCTATTTCTTCCACCGCGACCTGTTTCCGGCGTCCTAGCGCGGCGCTTCGCCGCGGTGCCGCGCCGTAGCGACGGCCCGACGCCGGCGCATCACGTCGTCCGCCGGCGGATCGGAATCGCCGAGATCGGCACGGTGGCGACATCGTGGCCGCGCTCACGGATCGGCGCGCCGCCCTCCGGTGCCCAGGCATGGGCGTAGATCACTTCCCAGCTGCTGGGCAGCTTGCCGTCCTCGCGGCGCAGCGGCTCGTACGCCGCCCGCGCGGCATCGAAGCGCCCGCGCCCGGTCAGGGTGTGGCGGCGGTCCTGGCGTGCGTTGGTGGCGCCGATCGCCTGCAGCTCGCGCATCAGCGCGGTCAGGTCGTCGTAGGTCAGGGTGAACAGGTCGCGGTCCAGCACCGGATCGCGGAAGCCGGACATCATCAGCGCATCGCCGAACTGCGCGATCGGCGCGAAGCGGCTGACATGCGGCACGTCGTCGGCGGCGGCGAACGCATCGCGCAGTTCGATCAGGGTTTCCGGCCCGAACGTGGAGACCAGCAGCAGGCCGCCGGGCTTGAGCGCGCGGCGGAACCCGGCGAACACCGCCGGCAGATCCTCCACCCACTGCAGGCACAGGTTGCTGAAGATCACATCCACGCTCTGGTCCAGCACCGGCAACGCCTGCGCATCGCCGCACACGCGCGAGAACGGCTTCCACCAGCCGGCCTGCTTCTTCGCCTCGCGCAGCATCGGCTGGGCCAGGTCGAGCGCTATCACCTGCGCCTTCGGCCAGCGCTTCTTCATCACCGCGCTGGCGTGGCCGGTGCCGCTGCCGACATCGAGCACCACCTGCGGCTGGCGGTTTTCCAGGTAGTCCAGTGATTCGAGCAGGCGCTTTTCCACCTCGCGCTGCAGCGCCGCGGCGGCGTCGTAACTGCTGGCGGCGCGCGAGAAGGCGCGGCGGACGTGATGGGGATCGAAGCTGGACGTCATGGGGTACTCACGGCTCAAAACGGTGGTGCGGGTGGAATCAGAAGGTGCCCGGGTAGGCGCCGCCATCGATCAGCAGGTTCTGCCCGGTGATGTAGCCGGCCTGCGCACTGCACAGGAACGCGCAGGCGGCGCCGAACTCCTCGGCGGTGCCGAAGCGGCCGGCGGGGATGTGGGTGCGCTTGCGTTCGGCCAGCTGGCCGGCATCGATGCCCTGCTGCTGCGCCAGGTAGGCGAAGTTGCCGCGCAGGCGATCGGTATCGAACTGGCCCGGCAGCAGATTGTTGAGGGTGACATTGTGGGCAACGGTCCTGCGTGCCAGCCCGGCCACGAAGCCGGTCAGCCCGGAGCGTGCGCCGTTGGAGAGCCCGAGGATGTCGATCGGCGCCTTCACCGAGGACGAGGTGATGTTGACCACGCGGCCGAAGCCGCGCTCGATCATGCCGTCCACCGTGGCGCGGATCAGCTCGATCGGCGCCAGCATGTTGGCATCCAGGGCGGCGATCCAGTCGTCGCGGGTGAACTGGCGGAAATCGCCCGCCGGTGGACCCCCCGCGTTGTTGACCAGGATGTCGACCTGCGGGCAGGCGGCCAGCGCCGCGGCGCGGCCCTCCGGCGTGGCGATGTCGGCGACCACGCCGACCACCCTGCGGGCGCCCGGCAGGGCCTGCAGCTCGAGCACGGCACGATCCAGCGCCGCTTCACCGCGCGCGGCGATCACCACGTTGACGCCTTCGCGGGCCAGCGCACGCGCACAGCCCAGCCCGAGGCCCTTGCTGGCGGCGCAGACCAGGGCCCAGCGGCCGGCGATTCCAAGATCCATGGGTCAGTCCTGTGGCGAGAGGCAGGCGTACATGATCGGCGATGCGTGGCCGGGAGAGGTCAAGACTGTGCGGCAACAAAGTGTTGCAGCTGCGCGGCGACCTCGTCGGCATGGCCGAGGAACGGCGCATGCCCGCCGTGGGCGACCACATGGACCTGCGCGGCGGGGGCCAGCGCGCCGGCCGCCTGCATGGCCCGCGCCGAGACCAGCCGGTCGCGCTGGCCGGCCAGCCACAGGCTGGGTTTGCCCAGCGGCGCCAGGGCGCCGCGGAGATCGGTGTTCTCCAGCAGGCGCAGCCCTTCCTGCAACGCACGGGGGGCCGGTTCTCCGCGCGCGACCAGCAGCTCGCGCAGCGTGCGCAGTTCCTGGCGGGCGTGTTCGGACCCCATCGCGTCCAGCGCGAGGAAGCGCTCCAGCGTGCCGCGATAGTCCCGCGCGAGGTCCTGGCCGAACTGGCCGAACACCGCGGGCTCGACCGCATGCGGCCAATCGTCGCCGCGAACGAATCGCGGGGTGGCGGCGATCATCGCCAGGGCGCGCACCTGCGGCAGCGTCGCGGCGGCATGCAGGGCGAACAGCCCGCCGAGCGACCAGCCGCACCAGACTGCCGGCGGCGTGGCCGCGGCGATGGCGTTGACCACATGCGGCAGGCGCAACGGGGTGGTGTCGTCGCGGCTGGCACCATGGCCGGGCAGATCGACCAGGTGCAGCTGGAGATGCGGCGACAGCCGCTCCACCAGTGGCGCGAACACGCCGCCATGCAGGGCCCAGCCGTGGATCAGGACCAGCGCCGGGCCCTGGCCGATGACATCGATATGCATGCTCAACTCTGTGACGTCACGCGGTCAGGGCATTCAACGCGTGCTGCTGGCCCACGGTATCGCGGGCGTGCGCGATCGCATCGACCAGGGCGCGCACCTGCGCCGGCGCATGCAGTGCGGACAACGTCACGCGCAGGCGCGCCTTGCCCTCGGGCACGGTCGGCGGACGGATCGCGCTGACCAGGAAACCCGCGGCCTCCAGCGTGGCCGACATCGCCATCACCGTCGACTCGGCGCCGCACAGCAGCGGTTGGATCGGCGTATCGGACGGCATCAGTTCCAGGCCGTGCTGGCGGGCACCGGCGCGGAAGAGGCCGATCAACTCGGCGAGCTTCTCGCGGCGCCAGTCGTCGCGGCGTGCCAGCTTCACCGCGGCCAGTGCGGCGGCGGCCTGGGCCGGCGGCACGGCCGTTGTATAGATGTAGGGCCGCGCGGTTTCGGCCAGGTGCTGGATCATCGCCTCGTCGCCGAGCACGACCGCACCACTGCCGCCGAGCGCCTTGCCGAGCGTGGCCAGCTGCAGCGGCACATCGTCGACGCCCAGGCCCGCATCGGCCACGCAGCCGCGGCCGTGTTCGCCGACCACGCCGATACCATGCGCGTCATCGACATACAGCAGCGCTTCCTGCATGCGCGCCACCAGCGACAACGACCGCAGCGGGGCGATGTCGCCGTCCATGCTGAAGACACCGTCGGTGGCCAGCATCGCCGCGCCGTTGGGCGCGTGCTTGAGCTGGCGCAGCGCGCCTTCGGTATCCAGGTGCGGATAGCGCCGCAGCCGGCAACCGGCCAGGCGCGAGGCATCGAGCAGGCTGGCGTGGTTGAGCCGGTCCTGCACGCAGACATCGTCTTCTTCGCCGAGCAGCGCCTGCTGCACGGCCAGGTTGGCGGCAAAGCCGCTGCCGAACAGCAGTGCGCGCGGATAGCCCAGCCAGTCGGCCATTTCCTGTTCGAGCGCTTCATGCAGCGCATGGTGGCCGCAGATCAGGTGCGAGGCGGTGGCGCCGGCGCCTTCGCGCGCGGCGGCATCCTGCAGTGCGCTGACCACGCCGAACTGCTGCGACAGACCCAGATAGTCATTGCTGCAGAAGTTGGTGAGCCATTGGCCGTCCACTTCCAGCTGCACGCCATCGCGCCGGCTCACCACGCGGCGGACACGCAGGCGCCCCTGCGCGTCGCGGAGCTTGCGCTGGGCCTGGATGCGGTCGTGCAGGTCAGGACGGGCCATGGTCGTCAGGGGGTCCGGGTGGGCCGTTAGCGTACCCGGTTGCCGGGCCCGCTGCTCGGGGCTCAGGCCGCCCGCCCACAGCCGCCGCCAGCGGTGATGTCGGCGTGAACCGTGGCCGGGTGATCGTGCCCGGGCGCGTCCACGGTGATCGCCATGGGGCGCAGCCCCAGCCGTTCGAACAGGGCCAGGTCGCGCCCGGTGTCCGGGTTGCCGGTGGTCAGCAGCTTTTCGCCATGGAAGATGGAGTTGGCCCCGGCCAGGAAGCACAGCGCCTGCAGCTCGTCGCTCATCGCCTCGCGCCCGGCCGAAAGCCGCACCATGGAACGCGGCATCACGATGCGGGCCACCGCGATCATCCGCACGAACTCGAACGGATCGAGCGCGGCGGTGCCGTGCAGGGGGGTGCCGGGGACCTGCACCAGGCGGTTGATCGGCACCGAGTCCGGGTGGGCGGGCAGGGTGGCCAGCGCCAGCAGCAGGCCGGCGCGGTGTTCGCGCGTCTCCCCCATGCCGACGATGCCCCCGCAGCAGGTCTTCAGCCCGGCATCGCGCACGTGCGCCAGCGTGTCCAGGCGGTCCTGGTACTGGCGCGTGTGGATGATCGAGTCGTAGTAGTCCGGCGCGGTGTCCAGGTTGTGGTTGTAGTAGTCCAGCCCGGCCTCGCGCAGGGCGGTGGCCTGCGCGCCGCTGAGCATGCCCAGCGTGGCGCAGGTCTCCAGGCCGAGCGCCTTCACCTCGCGGATCATTGCCGCCACCTTGGGGATGTCGCGGTCTTTCGGCGAGCGCCAGGCTGCACCCATGCAGAACCGCGAGGCGCCGGCGGCCTTGGCCTGGCGCGCCTTGGCGACCACAGCGTCGGTGGCCATCAGCTTCTGCGCGTCGACGCCGGTGCTGTAGCGCTGTGCCTGCGGGCAGTAGGCGCAGTCTTCCGGACAGCCGCCGGTCTTGACCGAGAGCAGGGTCGAGATCTGCACTTCCGCCGGATCGAACTGCTCGCGGTGCACGCTGGCCGCGCGGTGCAGCAGCGCCGGGAAGGGCAGTGCGAACAGTGCCAGCAGCTCCTCGCGGTGCCAGTCGTGTCGGATGACAGAAGCCATGGGGATGTCCTGACAGATAGGGGAACGAAAGGGCGGCAGTCTGGTGAGGAGGTCGCCATCTGTCAACCATATGATAATTTCAAAAGTTTACGGAGCCCTGGGGTGGCTGCGCTGGCAGATCCTGCCGCTGCGCTGCCTGGTCTGCGAGTGCCCCGGCGAGGATGGAATGGACCTGTGCCGCGCCTGCCATCGGGCGTTGCCCTGGAACGACCATGCCTGCCGCCGCTGCGCGCTGCCCTTGGCGGCGGCCGACCGCGCCGATGAAACAGACGACCACTGCGGGCGTTGCATCGACGAGCACCCGCGCCAGGCCGCCGCCAGCGCGGCGTTCCTGTATGCGGCGCCGATCGACCGCCTGCTGATCCGGTTCAAGTTCCACCAGGACCTGGCCGCCGGCCGATTGCTGTCACAACTGATGCTGCAGCGCGTGCCGCCGTTCCTGGCCGGGCCGCTGCAGCCGATGCCGCTGCATCGCCGGCGGCTGCGCCAGCGCGGCTACAACCAGGCGCTGGAATTGACCCGGCCGCTGGCGCGCGGGCTGTGCTGCCCGCTCTGGCAGGGCCTGCAGCGGACCCGCGAAACGGCCGCGCAGTCGAATCTGGATGCCGACGCCCGCCGCTGCAACCTGCGCGATGCGTTCGCGGTGCGGGGGCATCCGCCGGCCGGGCTGACCGTGGTAGACGATGTGATGACCACCGGGGCGACCACCGATGCCGCGCTGCGCGCGCTGCAGTACGCCGGTGCCGGGCCGATGCAGGTCTGGGTCTGCGCGCGCGTGCCGTGAGCGCAGCTCCACGGCGTTTTCGCCACCCGCTGCGCCCACGCAGCAGCGATACTGCTGTCATCCACTCATGGAGAGACGCGCATGCGAAGTTCCCTGTTGATCATGACGATGTTGCTGGGGTCCGGCCTGAGCGCCTGCACGCAGACATCCCCGCCTCCTGCGGCGGCAGACGCACCGGCGGGCGTCGCACCGCTGGCGCAGGCACGCATCCAGATGCGTGAGGTGGCCGAGGATGCTTCACGCCCCGGCGTCACGACGCTCAAGGACCGCGACGGCAACACGCTCTCCTTGATCGAGCCCGCCTTCGTCACGACGGCCGACATCGCCTCGGTTGCCGTCGGCACCGATGGACACAGCGGACAGGACACCCTCGTCCTGCGCTTCACCGAGGCAGCCGCACCGCGCATTCTCGCCGCGACCGAAGCACGCGTGGGCAAGCGGGTGGCGTTCACCATCGGCGACCAGGTCCTCAATGTCGCCGTCATCGCCGGTCCCTTCGCGCAGTCCATGCAGGTGACCGGACTGGATGGCAGCGACGAAGCGCACCGGCTGTTCACTGAGATCACCGGCAAGGCGCCCTGAGCCCGTCGGGCAGGGCAGCTGCCGCTCAGCGGAAGTTCGCCTCGATCTGCTCCAGCGACTTGCCCTTGGTCTCCGGCAGCCAGAACGCGGCGATCAGGAAGTACAGCAGCGTGCAGCCGGCCCAGAAGAAGAACATGCTGGCGTAGCCGTAGTGACCGACCGTGGGCAGGAAGATCGCAGCGATCACCGTGGAAACGAACTGATTGATCAGCAGCGCGATGCTCATGCCGTTGGAACGGATGCGGGTCGGCATCAGCTCGGACAGCGCCAGCCACACGCACACGCCGGGGCCCACCGCGAAGAACGCGACGAACAGCAGGATGCAGCCGGCGACCAGCCAGCCGTGCGTGGGCGGGGGCACCGGGCCGATCACCGCGCGTTCGATGACCAGCGGGGCGCTGGCGGCCTGCGCGGGATCCGGGAACGGGTTGAGGTGGAGCGTGCGGAAGAAGCGGCCGATCACGCTGTCGGCCGAGACCGCGTCCTCGCGGCGGATCTGCAGGGTGGCATCGATCGGGTTGTCGCTGCGCAGCGAGCGCACATTGCTGAAGCCGCCGTAGGCATAGGACACGGTCAGCTGTTGCGGCGCGGTGCCGGCCGTGCCGTCCAGCCGCTGCCATTGCGCGGCATCCAGCGGCAGCGACAGAGTGGTGCCGCTCACCTGCTGCTGCAGCGTGGCCTGCACATCCAGCCGCCCGCGCTCGCTCTGCACGAACAGCAGGGCCGCCGCCAGCAGCGACAGCGTGATGCCGCCGCTGCCCAGCATCAGCAGAAATTTGCGGCCCTTGCGGTCCACCAGCACCAGCGCCACCACGGTCATCACCGCGTTGAGCAGCTTGATCGCCACATCCGCACCATTGGCCACCGAGCCGGGCAGGCCGGCCTGGTTGAGGATGTTGACCGCGTAGGCCAGCACCGAGTTGATGCCGGTGGCCTGGGTGAAGGCCAGCACCAGGCAGGCCAGCACGAACGGCCACACGTAGCGGCGGCTGAGCAGCGGATCGCGTTTGCCGTTGCGGCCGAGCTGGCGTTCTTCCGGCACCTGCATGCGCTGCAGGGTCGGCTCGACCTCCGCCGCGGCGACCGTGCGCTGCAGCGCGCTGCGCGCCTTGTCGATGCGGCCGCGACGGACCAGCCAGCGCGGTGATTCACTGATCAGCAGCACGCCCCCGGTAAACACCAGGCCGGGCAGCAGGCAGCTCCAGAAGATCGTGCGCCAGGCATGGTCCTTGACCTCGAACAGCAGGCGCTGCTGCTCGGCACCGGGCAGATGGCGCACCGCGGCGGTCGCCGCATCCACCGCATGGGCGTGGTACAGCCCGATCACGGCGGCCAGCACCAGCCCGATGGTGAGCAGCAACTGGAACATCGCCGCGCCGCGCCCGCGCCGTTCCGGGCTGAGGACTTCGGCGAGGTACAGCGGCACCACCACGCCGATCAGGCCGCCGCTGATGCCCTGCAGCAGCCGCCCCATCAGCAGCGCGCCATAGCCATCGGACAGCGCCATCACCGGGATGCTGGCAGTGAACAGCACGCCGGCCAGCAGCATCGCGCCGCGACGCCCGATCAGGTCGGCGACCATGCCGGCGAACAGCGAGGACAACACGCTGCCGAGCAGCACGGCGGCGACCACGCAGCCCAGCTGCTGGCTGGTCAGGTGCCAGCTCGCGGTCGCGGTGGCCTCCAGGTAGGGCAGGGCACCGGCGATGATGCCGATGTCGATGCCGTAGAGCAGCCCACCCATGCCGCCGATGAACAACAGATAGCGTACCGGCCAGCGCGGCGCGGAGGCGCCGGCGTGCACGGGAAGGGCTGCGGAAACGTCGTTCATCATGCCGGTCCTGTCTGCAACTGCGTGCGCCGTGGCGGCGCGGGAGTCAACGCTCAGTCGAGCGCGATGTCGTCGCCTTCCACCACCACGCCGCGCACGCGCAGGTCGTGGTCGAGCATCACCAGGTCCGCCCAGGCACCCGTCGCGAGGCGACCGCGGTCGTCGATGCCGAGGTAGTCGGCCGGATAGCGCGACAGCCGGTGCGAGGCGTCGGCGATGTCCAGGCCGAGCGAGACCAGGTTGCGCAGCGCCTGGTCCATGGTCAGCGCACTGCCGGCCAGCGAGCCGCTCGACAGCCGCACGCAGCCCAGGCATTTGTGCACGCGCTGCACGCCCAGCGCGTACTCGCCATCGGGCATGCCAGTGGCGGCGGTCGCATCGGTGACGCAGTACAGGCGCGGGATCGCGCGCAGGGCGGTGCGGATCGCGCCGGGATGCACGTGCTGCAGATCGGGGATGAGCTCGGCGTACTCGGCATGCGCGAGCGCGGCGGTGGCGATGCCGGGGTGGTAGTGGTCCACGCCGGTCATGCCGTTGAACAGATGGGTGAAGCCGGCCGCGCCTGCCTTCAGTGCGGCAACGCCGTCTTCGTAGCTGCCGGCGCTGTGGCCGAGCTGCACGCGGATGCCGAGTGCGCTCAGCGCGGGAATCAGCGCGATGTGCTGGCCGATCTCCGGGGCGAGGGTCAGCACCTTGATCGGTGCCATCGCATGCAGGCGCTGCACGTCGGCCAGGGTGGCCTCGACCACCAGCGGGGGCTGTGCGCCCAGACGCTCGGCACTGATGAACGGCCCTTCCAGATGCACCCCGAGCACGCGCGCCATGCCGGGTTCGCGCGTGGCGATCGCAGCGGACAGGCCTTCAAGCGCGCGGGTGATGTCGTCCTCCTGCGCGGTCATGGTGGTGCCCAGCAGCGCGGTGGTGCCGTGCCGGGCATGCGCGCGCGCCACGGTCTGCGCGGTCGTACCGCCCTGCATGATGTCTACCCCGGCGCCGCCATGCACATGCAGGTCGATGAAGCCGGGCAGGATCAGCGGGACCTCATCGTCGCCGCGCGGATCGGCGTGCGCGGTATCGATGGCGGTGATGCGCTGGTCGAAGTGGATGTCGCCGCGGACCCACCCGGTGTCGGTGAGCAGGCGGCCGTGCAGGGAGCGGGACTCGGTCAAGGCGGGGACTCGGCGATGATCACTTCGACGCCCAGCCGCTGCAGCCCTTCCAGGTACTCGGCCTCGATGCTGGCGTCGGTGATGATGGTGTGGACCTGGTCCAGCCGCGCGATGCGGTGCAGGCTGACCCGGCCGAACTTGGAGGCGTCGGTGAGCACCACGATGCGGCGTGCGCGCTCGACCATGCGGTGGTTGAGGCTGGCTTCGGCCTCGTGGTGGGTGGTGAGGCCGAACTGCAGGTCCAGGCCATCGACGCCCAGGAACAGGGTGTCGAAGCTGTAGGTGTTGAGGCTGGCCTCGGCCTGGCTGCCGTGCAGCGACAGCGACTGCTTGCGCAGCAGGCCGCCGGTGAGCAGCAGTTCCACGCCGGGCGCGTTGGCCAGCTCCCAGGCGATGTTCAGGCCATTGGTCATCACCGTGACGTCGCGATGCCCGCGCAGGTGACGCGCCAGCGTCATCGTGGTCGAGCCTGAGTCGATGATGATGTTGTCACCGCCCTTGACCAGCTTGGCCGCCTCGATGCCGATCCGGTCCTTCATCGGCAGGTTCAGCGCATCCTTCTCGTGGATGTCCTGTTCCTGCGGCGGCGTCCGTACCAGCGTGGCGCCACCGTGGGTACGGGTGGCCAGCCCCTGCGATTCGATGTGGGTCAGGTCGGCACGGATGGTGACCGCCGAGACCGAAAAACGCGCCACCAGCTCGCTGACCTGCACGTTGCCGTGCTCGACCAGGGTCTGGAGGATCTGCTGGCGACGCTGCCGGGTGTTCCGCATGGGGGCGATTCCGTTCGAAAGGGAAAGCCGAAGCTTACCGTTCCGAAAGCTCCTTGACCTGCCGGGTTTCGTTATGCGCGTCTGAGCGGTTGCGATTGCAGGCACGAGCGTAGTCGGCCAGGCGCAACGCGACCTTGTGCTGGATCAGCGCCAGCGGTGCGGGCTGCAGTTCACCGGCTTCGATCGCCTTGAGCTGTTCGGGCATGAACTGGCTGAGCAGCATCTGCGGCGGTACCTGCGCGCTCAGGTTGGCGACCAGCGTGTCCAGCGCGGCCTGCACCGCCGGCTCGCCCCAGTAGTAACGGCTGCGGTCACTGAGCGAATACGCGCGCAGCAGGCGCAGCGCGTGTTCGTCGCCCTGGTAGTAGCTGCGCCAGCTGCCCGGCTGGTCGACCATGCAGCGATCCAGCACCTCGATCAGGTTCGAACGCTGCGCGGCGGGCAGCAGTTCGCGCTCGATCATGGCCAGCGCGAACACGGCTTCGCGGAAGGCATAGGTGGCCGCCGGCCCGACCTTGAGGATCGCGAAGTGATCGCGGACCAGCGCGTGCAGGCCGGCCTCGGTCTGGTAGTCGGTGGAGTGTGCTTCGAACACGATGCGCGGCTGCCGTTCGACGAAGGCCGAGAGGTCCGCCGCGGCGGCAGGGTCGTAGTAGTGCACGCTGCTGTGGTCGAAATCCACGCCGGGCTGCACCACCATCGCGATCACGCGCTCCCACGCCGGCAGCAGGTCCGGAGCGGAGAACGCTTCGCGGTGGATGTCCAGCGTGGTCGCGGCCGCGGCCGGCGTGGTGACCTGCAGGCCACCGGCCAGCGAAGCCTCACCCCCGGGGATCGGCACTTCGGTGCCGATCACGTAGACCGGCGGCGGCAGGCCGTGCGCGGCGGCGGTACGTTCGGCGATCCGCGCCAGTTCGGCCGAGCGCGCGGCGACGATGGCGTCCGGCAGCGGGGTCGGGTCATCGGCGCAGGACATGCTGCAGTCGAGGTGGATCTTGTGGAAACCGGCGGCGACATAGGCGGCGATCAGGTCGCGCGCGTTCGCCATGGCAGCGTCTGCCGGGCCTTTCTGCCAGGCGTTGGGACCAAGATGGTCGCCGCCGAGCACCAGCCGCTCGGGCGGGAAGCCGGCATCGCGCGCCAGCTGCAGCACGTAGTCGCGGTACTGCGGCGGGGTCATGCCGGTGTAACCGCCGAACTGGTCGACCTGGTTGGAGGTCGCCTCGATCAGCAGCAGGGTGTCGTAGCGCTGCGCGACCTGCATCGCCGCCAGCAGCACCTGCGCGTTGCTGCAGCAGACGCTGTACAGGCCGACGGGTTGGCCCTGGCGATGGGCGGCGATCAACGATTGGACGGCGGACATGGCAACTCCAGTAACAGCGGTGTTCAGGGGGAGGAAGCGTGCTGGCGTGCGAGCAGGGCGGCGCCCCGCGCACCGCCGGCATCGCCGAAGGTGGGCGGCAGGATCGGGGGGACGCGTACGCCGGTGAACAGGTAGGGTGCGATCGCGGCCGGCAGGTCGCGGTAGAGCTGCTCCAGCTTGGACAGGCCGCCGCCGAGCACGATCACGTGCGGGTCCAGCGCGAGGATCAGGCTGGCGAAGCTGTAGCCAAGCAGGTCGCGGTGGATGGCCAGGGCCTGCTGCGCGATCGCATCGCCGGCCTGTGCACGGGCGACCACCGTGGCGGCATCCAGGGCCGCGCCACCACGGCGCTCGTGGATCATCGCCAGCCCGCTGCCGGAGACGTAGCGCTCCAGGCAGCCCCGCAGGCCGCAGCCGCAGTCCAGCACCGGCAGATCGTGGCGCTGCTGCAGGGGGGCGGGGAGGCTCCAGTGCCCCCATTCGCCGGCGATGCCGTTGTGCCCGGCGATCAGCCGGCCGCCCACGCAGAAGCCACCGCCCGCGCCGGTGCCGAGGATCACCCCGAACATGCTGGGGTAGCCGGCGGCCGCGCCGTCATGCGCTTCGGACAAGGCGAAACACTGCAGGTCATTGCCCAGTTCCAGCGGGCGCTGCAGGCGTGCCTGCAGGTCCACACCGACGGTCTGGCCGGTCAGGCTGGGCACGTTGGCGCTGAGCTGGCGGCCACTGGCACGATCACGCACACCGGGCAGGCCGATGCCGACGGCCACGCCGCGCTCGCCGAGCGCGCGGTCGGCGGCCTCGACCAGATCGACGATGGCCTGCAGGAACGCGGCGTAGTCGCGGGTGGGTGTCGCCACGCGCTGGCGGTGATGCACCACCAGCGCAGCGTCGCACGCGACCAGTTCGATCTTGGTGCCGCCGATGTCGATGCCGTACCAGGTCTGCATGCGTGCTCAGCCGTGGGGATGGATGGTCACGCCCTGCACCACACGGTTGACCGTGCCGTCGGGGAAGGGATTGTCCGGGGTCATGCCGAGCGCGGCCGACCGCTGCAGCGCATAGCACTGCGGCACCAGCAGCCACAGCGGGGCCAGCCACGGATCGGGCAGCGCGGGCGCATCGAGCACGAAATCGCCGTCGGCGCGGTCCGCGTCATCGGGCCCGATCGACAGCACCCGGCCGGCAATGCCGTCGCGGCGCAGTTCGTTCAACAGGTCCTGCTCGTAGCGGCGGGCCAGCGGCTGTGCGCTGCGCAGCATCACCACCAGGGTCTCGCCGTTGAGGGTGGACTTCGGCCCATGGCGGAACCCCAGCGGGGTGTTGGCCAGCGCCAGCACGCGGCCGGCGGTGAGTTCGAGCACCTTCAGCGCGGCCTCGCGCGCCACGGCTTCCAGCGGACCGCTGCCGAGATAGATGACGCGCGCGTACGGCGCCTGGGCCAGGGCAGCCACCGCGGCACCCCAGGCGTCCAGCGCACGCGCGCCGTGGGTGCCCAGCGCCTGGAGGCGTTCCAGGCGCTGCGCCCACGGAGCGCTGTCGAACGTGCTCAGCGCGGCCAGCAGCATGCAGCTCAGGCTGCTGGTCATGGCGAAGGCGCGGTCGCAGCTGGCCGGCGGCATCAGCAGCGACAAGGTGTCACTGCGGCCGTGGCCACGCGTGGCCAGTTCGCCCGCGGCGTTGCAGGTGATGTCCAGGAAGCGCGCGTGGTCGACCTGGTCGCGGACCAGGTCCACCGCTGCCACGCTCTCCGGGCTGGAGCCGCTGCGCCCGAACGACACCAGCAGGGTCGGTCGATCGCGGCGCAGGTACAGCGCCGGATGGGTCAGCAGGCTGGTGGTATGCACGGCGCGGACCTCGGCGGGCCACTGCGCATTGATCTGGTCGGCCACCATCTCGGCGATGAAGCCCGAGCTGCCGGCGCCGGTGAAGATCACAAGCTGGCCCGGATCGCGCAGGGCGTCACCGAGGAAGGCATCGATGCGCGCCTGCGCGTCGTCCAGAAGGTCGGCCAGCGCCGTCCACAGCCGGGGCTGCTGGGCGATTTCTTCGGCGGTATAGGCGCCACCGAGGCGCTGCCACGCGGGCAAATCAGGGAGCAGAGAAGCGTCCATTCGCAATTCCTGTTGGGCGAACGCACCTTCTGCGTTTTCTTTCGAAATGTCAAATATCGAAAGATAAAGAAAAGGTGGTTGGATCACACTTTGCACCGATTGCGGGCGGGAGCGTCGTCGAGCCATCGCTTCAATGCCGCGCCGCACCAAGGTTTCAGCTGGCGTTAAAACGCGCATTCAGGTGGCGTTTGGAAAGTGCTGCTGTGCCGCATCTTTCGTTTGCACTAAAATACCCTTCCTTTTTCTTTGCAATTTGTTGACATCTTTCGAGACCCTGCCCTAGAGTCGGCCGCACTGGTTTCAGTTTCCCGCTGACCGCGGGCTTGGGGGCAAGGTGGACTTCCGGTTACGACGCACTGGTCTGACGATCGCACTGCTCGCTGCAGTGGCCCTGGCCGGCACTGCCAGCGCCGCGCCGGTGGGCAACCTGCGTGCGATCAGCGCGACCCCGGGCAAAGACGGCACCGCCGGCTGGACGCTCAGCAGCGATACCGGCGCCACCCTGCGCGTGGAGCTGCTGCGCGAGGACGTACTGCGCGTGCAGGCCGGCCGCAACGGCACGCTGACCGCTGCCGGCGACAAGGCCGCACCGATCGTGCTGCCGCAGCCGGCGACGAAGGTCGCCTTCCAACTGGAAGAGGACGCCAACGAGGTGCGCATCCGCACCGATGCACTGGTCCTGCACATCCAGCGCCAGCCGTTGCGCCTGTCGCTGGATCGCCGCGAGGGCGACCGCGATGTCGCCCTGTGGCGCGAACTGCAGCCGCTGGACCTGGACAAGGACCAGAGCGTGCAGGTGCTCTCCAGCGAGGCCGGTGAACATTTCTACGGCGGTGGCCAGCAGAACGGCCGCTTCGAATTCAAGGGCCGCGAGCTGGAGGTGTCGTACTCCGGCGGCTGGGAAGAGGGCGATCGGCCCAACCCCGCGCCGATGCTGCTGAGCTCGCGCGGCTGGGGCATGCTGCGCAACACCTGGAGCGATGGCACCTACGATCTGCGCCAGGACGACCAGGCCACGCTGCTGCATCGCGAAGACCGCTTCGATGCGTACTACTTCGTCGGGCCGAGCCTGCACACCCTGCTGGATCGCTACACCACGCTGACCGGCCGCGCCGGCCTGCTGCCGCGCTGGGCGTTCTCCTATGGCGACGCCGACTGCTACAACGATGGCGACAACATCAAGAAGCCCGGCAGCGTGCCCGAGGGCTGGAGCGACGGCCCGACCGGCACCACGCCGGACGTGGTCGACAGCGTGGCCAGGCAGTACCGCGACCATGACATGCCCGGTGGCTGGATCCTGCCCAACGACGGCTACGGCTGTGGCTACAAGAAGCTGCCCGAGACCGTGCAGGGCTTGGCGAAGTACGGCTTCAAGACCGGCCTGTGGACCGAGAACGGCGTCGACAAGATCGCCTGGGAAGTGGGCACCGCTGGCAGCCGCGTGCAGAAGCTGGACGTGGCCTGGACCGGCAAGGGCTACCAGTTCGCGATGGACGCCAACCAGTCCGCGTTCAACGGCATCCTGCACAACTCCGACTCGCGCCCGTTCCTGTGGACGGTGATGGGCTGGGGCGGCATCCAGCGCTACGCGGTGGCCTGGACCGGCGACCAGAGCAGCAGCTGGGACTACATCCGCTGGCACATCCCGACCCTGATCGGCTCCGGTCTGTCCGGCATGGCCTACGCCAGTGGCGACGTCGATGCGATCTTCGGTGGCAGCGCCGAGACCTTCACCCGCGACCTGCAGTGGAAGAGCTTCACGCCCGTGCTGATGGGCATGTCCGGCTGGTCCGGCAATGCGCGCAAGCATCCGTGGTGGTTCGACGAGCCCTACCGCAGCGTCAACCGCGACTACCTCAAGCTGAAAATGCGCATGACCCCGTACATGTACGGACTGGCGCACGACGCGGCGACCAGTGGTGCCCCGCTGCTGCGCGCGCTGATGTGGGATTACCCGCAGGATCCGCAGGCGTATACCGAAGCACACAAGTACCAGTTCCTGCTCGGTCGCGAGCTGCTGATCGCGCCGGTGTACCGCAGCCAGGCCGCGAGTCGTGGCTGGCGCCGCGACATCCACCTGCCGCAGGGCCGCTGGATCGATTACTGGGACGGCCGCCAGCTGCAGGCCGGTGCCGAGGGCCGCGCGCTGGATCGTCCGGTCGACCTGGCCACGATCCCGGTGTTCGTGCGTGCCGGGGCGATCATCCCGATGTACCCGGCGATGCTCTACGACGGTGAGAAGCCGCTCGACGAAGTGACCTTCGATCTGTATCCGCAGGGCACCTCGCAGTACACGCTGTACGAAGATGACGGCGCCACCCGCCGTTATGAGAAGGGCGAGTCCAGCACGCAGGCGATTACCGTGCAGGCCCCGGCGCAGGGCACGGGCCCGGTGCAGGTGCGCATCGATCCGGTGCAGGGCCAGTACGCCGGCCAGCTGCCGCAGCGCCGCTATGCGCTGCGCGTGCTCAGCCGCCAGCGCCCGGCCACGGTGACGCTGGACGGACGCGCGCTGCCGATGCTGGCCGACCAGGCAGCGTGGCAGGGTGCGCGCGAGGGCTGGTACTTCGATGCGGCCGAGCGCCGCGGCACCCTGCACGTGCGCACCGCGCCGACCGACATCCGCCAGCCACTCGCGCTGCAGCTGGATCTGCCGATCGCCGCCGCGCCGGCCGACGATGCCTTCCCGGCCGCCCCGGAACTGGGCCGCGCGCTGCCCTCCGACAGCCTGCTGGTGGTCAACCGCCCGGCCGAGGAGCAGGGCTACGAGATGGAGAAGGCCTTCGACGACGATCCGGCCACGTGGTTCCGCACCGTGCGCAACCAGGCGGTCAAGACCGGCGCGCACGAGTGGGTGCTCGGCTTCGGCGAACGCAGGCTGATCGACGGCATCGAACTGGCGCCGCGCACCGACCAGCACTGGAAGAACGGCCAGATCCGCGATTACGAGATCTACATGGCCGACAGCAACGGCGAGTGGGGTGAACCGGTCAAGCGCGGTCGTCTCACCCTGCAGCAGGGCATGCAGCAGATCGACTTCCCCGCCCATGCCGGCCGCCTGCTGCGCTTCCGCGTGCTGAGCACGCAGAACCCGGACGGCGATGGCGCCAGCGGTGCCGATCCGATGGTGACCGCGGCGCAGGGCAGCGTGGCGCGGGCGGTCGATGCGCTGCAGCCGCGCGATGTCGGTCCGATCGTGCTGTCCACGTTCCACGTGCTGGAGCACCCGCAGCCGGAGGGCCCGGCGCAGCAGCTGTACCTGTCGGCGTTGCCGCTGCCCGCCCCGTTGAAGGCCAGCGTCGCTGCCGACCATGCCTTCGGTGGGCAGGCGGAGATGCGCATGAACGGGCTGCATTTCCGCCGCGGCCTGGGCGTCAACGCCAGCAGCCGGATCGACCTTCAGCTGGGCGGCGGCTGGCGCCTGCTGCGCGCCGACCTGGGTATCGATGATCAGTGCCGCACCGCCGGCGGCATGCAGTTCCAGGTCTGGGGCGATGGTCGGCTGCTGTATGACAGCGGCCTGGTCAAAGCACCCGGCGTGGTCAAACCGGAGCTGGACGTGCGCGGCCTGCAGCGGCTGAGCCTGCGCACGCTCGGAGCGCGGGGCGATCACCCCGCGCAGGTCTGTGGCAATTGGGCCAATGCCGCCCTGATCGGACAGGAGGGCGATACCGCCAGCATCGTGTCGCCGTAACCGAACCGCCTTCGAAACACCGCTCTCTCCGTTTCCCGTCTGCGGCCCTTTGGCTGCGGCACGGGGGACGTTTGCCCGAACACACCCATCCACCGCCAGCCCCACGCTGCGGATCGAACAAGGAGCCCAAGATGTTGACCGAACGCCATCGCCATCGCCGCATCACCGCCACCCCCTTGTCCATCGCACTCGGCCTGGCCGTTGCGGTGGTCGGCAGTGCCAGCGCCCAGGACGCAGCGCCCGATACCAAAGCCACCGAGCTGTCGCGCATCGAAGTGACCGGCTCCAACATCCGCCGCAGCGATGTGGAAACCGCCTCGCCGGTGCAGGTGATCAGCAAGCAGGACATCGAGAACATGGGCGCGCGCACGCTGTTGCAGGTGCTCGACAACCTGCCGGCCGCACGCCCGGGCCAGCAGGATGCGCGCTCGCTGTTCACCGGCTCGGACGGCGCCTCGCAGGCGAACCTGCGCGGTCTCGGCGCGCAGGGCACGCTGGTGTTGTTGAATGGCCGCCGCCTGTCCTACTACGGCGCGCCGGCCGGCTTCCAGACCCAGTTCGTCAACATCGATGCGATTCCCGCGGCGGCGATCGAGCGCATGGAAGTACTGACCGACGGTGCCTCGGCGGTGTACGGCACCGACGCCGTGGCCGGCGTGATCAACGTGATCACCAAGCGCTCCTACCAGGGGGCGGAGATCAATCTCACCACCGACAAGTCCTCGCGGATCAGCTCCTACGGCGAGCATCAGGGCAGCATCACCGCCGGTTTCGGCGACCTCGATGAAGACCGCTACAACGTGTATGCCTCGGTCAATCTGTACCGGCGCGATGCGATCCCGCTGAGCGATTTCTACGACAAGCGGCCCGATCAGTACTACGTCAACAACCCCAACTACCTGCCCAACCTGCGCCTGGGTACCGGCAGCAAGCCCGGTGAGTTCAACCCCGGCAGCTACTTCGCCTTCGACCCGGTTACCGGCCGCCGCGTGCAGGAAGCCGCCCCGGGCTGCAACAACGTGCTCACCAGCGAAGCGGCCGGCCCGCGCTGCATCTGGGAGACGTGGATGAACAACGAGATCGATGCCGGCGCCAAGTCCGAGCGCAATACCGCCTACGTCAACGCCCACTTCCTGATCGGCGACAGCACCGAGGCCTTCGCCGAGGCGACCTACACCGACATCGACCTGACCGCCAACGGCGGCACGCCGCGCGCCTACGGCACCACCACCGGCAACCCGACCAGCTGGTTCTCGCGCAACACCGGCACCACGGTCAACCAGTTCCTGTATCCGTACCTGGGCCCGAACAACGAATACAACAACGCCTCACCCGAACTGAAGGCACTGATGGGCGGCGTGGTCGGCCTGCAGTACCTGCTGCAGGACGTGGGCGCCAACCACTTCGGGCAGCGCAACACCGACCAGAGCTACCGCGTGGTGGCCGGCCTGCGTGGTGACCTCGGCGACTGGAACTGGGAAACCGCGTTCGCCACCGCCGGCAGCCACTCGGTCACCTACCAGACCACCAACGTCAACCTGGCCGGCTTCGAGAAGGCCTTCGGCCCGTACTCGGTCGATCCGGGCACCGGCCGCGTGATCATCTCCGATCACCCGGCGTACAAGTTCGGTGAGATCAGCGAGGCCAATGCCGCGCTGATCCGCGAAGCGTTCCCGACCTTCGACATCCAGTCCTGGACGCGCCTGCATACCCTGGACGGCAAGATCGAAGGCCCGCTGTTCCAGATGCCCGCCGGCGAAGTGCGTGCGGCGTTCGGTTTCAACGCCAGCCGCGAAACCTTCTATACCCCGGGCAACCCGGACGCGGCCAATGGCCTGATCACCCAGCAGGGTGGCTCGTGGTTCGATGGCAAGCGCAACACCTACGCACTGTTCGCCGAGACGGTGGCACCGCTCACCGAGAAGCTGGAACTGGACGCCGCGCTGCGCGTGGACAAGTACCCGGACTTCAGCGCCAACCTGGCCCCGAAGATCGGCCTGAAGTACCAGATGTTCGACCAGCTGATGCTGCGCGGCACCTACTCCACCGGCTTCCGCGCGCCCAGCCTGGCCGAATCCGGCAACGGCGGCGTGTTCGCCCAGCTGGGCGGCTACCGCGACGAGGTGCGCTGCAACGAGACCAACGCGATCGCGAACCTGCTGCTGCGATCGCAGCGCGGGGGAGATGTCGACCTGGGCAAGACCCTGCTCAACACCGACTGCAGCCGCACCGTGGCGCGCATGACCCAGCCCAACCCTGACCTGAAGCCGGAGAAGGCCAAGATCACCACGCTGGGCTTCGTCTACGAACCCACGCAGTGGCTGTCGGTGTCCGCCGACTACTGGTTCATCTACCGCAGCAACGAGATCGTCGCTCCGGACTTCACCCGCGACGAGGACATCATTGCCTCCACCCGTTCGCCGATCACCGAAAGCGACCGCGCCAACCTGGCCGCGCTGGCGGCGATGTGCGCCGACCCGGCCAGCGGCGTTGCCTGTCCCGGCACGCTGCCCGGCTACAGCGTGGGCAATGTGGCCAGCGTGGTGGGCCAGTACAAGAACCGCGGCAAGACCCTGATCGACGGTTTCGACATCGATGCGCGCAGCCGCTTCTCGCTGGGCGAGTGGGGCAACCTCAACATCGGCGTGGCCGCCACCATCGCCAACCGCAACCGTTCCTACCTGGACGATGAAAGCGGCTGGTACTACGGCGACCTGGTCGGCTATTACAACAACCCGCGCCTGCGCGCCACGTTGAACGCGGACTGGAGCTACAAGCAGGTCACCACCAGCGTCTTCGTCAATTACGTGGGCGGCACCAAGTGGGCGCTGCAGCAGATCGACGAAGAAGACAACAACCCGCAGACCTGCACCGCCGGTTACCTGCCGGTGGAGCAGAGCAAGTGCGACGGTGCACCGTCGTGGTGGACGGCCAACCTGAGCGTGGCCTGGCGCCCGGACGCGCACTGGAACGTCGGGTTCACCGTCAAGAACCTGTTCGACCGCCTGCCGTTCTACGATCCGAACAGCTTCCTCGGCGATTCCAGCGATTACGCCACCATCTTCGGTCGCGGCTACAGTCTGACCGTCGGCTACAAGTTCTGATGCTCCCCTCGCGCCGGTTCCGGCCGGCGCGATCTTCACACGAGGTACTGTCCATGAAACGCAGAGAATTCATCGCCGCCAGCGCGGCCGTCGCCGCCACCAGCCTGCTGCCGAACACGCCCGCCTGGGCGCGCGGACGCAAGGTGCGGCTGGGCCTGATCGGCACCGGCATGCGCGGCCAGGTACTGCTGAAGGAACTGGTCCGCCGCGATGACGTGGAGGTGGTCGCGCTGTGCGACATCGAGCCGATCATGCTCAAGCGCGGCATGGACATGGTCGCCAAGGCCGGCAAGCCGGCGCCCAAGGCCTATGGCCAGGACGGCGACATCAACGCCTGGAAGCGGCTGATCGAACAGCGCGGGCTGGACGGCGTGATCATCGCCACGCCGTGGGAGTACCACGCGCCGATGGCGATCGCGGCCATGCAGGCCAAGGTCGCGGTGGGCTGTGAAGTGGTCGCTGGTGTAACCCTGCAGGATCACTGGGATGTCCTCAAGACCCAGCTGTCCACCGGCACCCCGTACATGCTGCTGGAGAACGTCTGCTACCGGCGCGATGTGATGGCCGCGCTGCAGATGGTGCGCCAGGGCCTGTTCGGCGAGCTGGTGCACCTGCAGGCCGGCTACCAGCATGACCTGCGCGGGGTGAAGTTCAACTCCGGCGACCCCAACCAACCCTATGACAGTGGCGTGGAGTTCGGCGCCAAGGGCTGGTCCGAGGCGCGCTGGCGCACCGAGCACTCGGTGAAGCGCAACGGCGAGCTGTACCCCAGCCACGGCATCGGCCCGTGCGCGATGTACACCGGCATCAACCGCGGCAACCGCTTCACCCACATCAACGCGTTTGCCAGCAAGGCGCGTGGCCTGCACGAGTACACCGTGGCCAAGAGCGGCGGCACCACCCACCCCAGCACCAAGGTGGCGTTCAAGCTGGGCGACGTGGTGACGACCACGCTGGCCTGCGAGAACGGCGAAACCATCATCCTGCAGCACGACACCTCGCTGCCGCGCCCGTACTCGATGGGCTTCCGCGTGCAGGGCACCAAGGGCCTGTGGATGGACGTGAACCAGTCCATCCATATCGAAGGCCGCAGCCCGCCGCACAAGTGGGAACCGTTCCAGGTCTACCAGGACCAGTTCGAGCACCCGCTGTGGAAGCAGCACGCCGATACCGCCGCCAGCGCCGGCCACGGTGGCATGGACTGGTTCGTCATCCATGCCTTCGTGGAAGCCCTCAAGGCCAAGGCACCGATGCCGATTGACATCTACGATGCGATCACCTGGAGCGCGATCACACCGCTGTCCGAGCAGTCCATCGCCAACAGCTTCCAGACGCTGGAATTCCCGGACTTCACCGCCGGGCTGTGGAAGCAGCGCAAGCCGATCTTTGCATTCGACGGCACGTACTGAGCCGCACCGCCCGCCATCGTTCTGTCACGGACGCATGGCACGGTAATCGCCCACCGGGCCGCCCCTGCGCGGCCCGGTTTCTTTTTCGGGGTGGGCAACATGACGGTGGTGGCAGTACACATGCATGCGTGGCGGCAGCGGCTGCGGCGGTGGTGGCGGCAGGCCCGTCGCTGGGGCGTGCTGGGTGGGCTGATCATGGCCAGCGGGGCCACGGCAGCCGATGCCGCACCGGCGCACTGGATGGCCTACGCCGCGCAGGCCGGTGAGGTGGTGTCGCAGCGCCTGGGGGACCCGGCGGATCCGCGCGTCGAGCGCTTGCAGGCCCGGCTGGCCGAGCGCGGCGATCCAGCAGCATCGTTGACGGTATCGCTGTGGATAGATGCCGGCGGCACCATCACCGACAGCCGTTTCGCCTCGCTGGGTGACGCCGTGGCGGAGGCCGATCTGCGTGCGCTGCTGCGCGACACGCCCTTGCCCGCGCCCCCGCCGGACATGCGGCAGCCGTTGAACCTCGGGCTGTCCCTGGCGCCGCCCGCCGAGGGCGCCGCGACGACTCCCTGAGGCTCACCGCCCGGGGGGGGGCGGTGGTGGGGGCGGTGGCGGCCGCTGTGGTTGGGTAGAGATCCCAAAGGCATTGCCCATGCGCTGCTGGGTGGCCGCGCGATGCGCCAATCCCAACGCCGACGGCGGCTGGCGGACGCTCAGCAGCGAGCCGGGTGTCTGTCCGGATGCCGTCGAAGCGGTGGCAGGGGCGAGAAGCCGGCTGATACACGCGTAATCGCGAATGCGCTCGCCGTTGACCTCCACCTCGATGCAGGCAGGCGGTGGATCTGCCTGTGCGTGGGCGACCCATGGCACGGCCAGCAGGGCGATGCACAGGCCCGCCGCGGCGGGTGATGGGGGGCTCGGCATGGTTGTCACCGCTCTGCAATGAAGCCGACCTAATGTGACCGGCTTGGCGTTGTGATGCTGGCGCGTCTTGCATGCAGTTTGATGACACCGGGGCGCATGACCAACAGGGGCGGGCAATCCGGCGCACCGGACGAGGGCGTGGACACTGTCTACGGCCTTGCGGCTGGCTGTTCGTTCTGCTCGCGATGGCCTGGCAGCCGGCGGTGACGCTGGCCCAGGACATCCCCGATGCCGCGCAAACGCACTACACGTTCGATGTTCCGGCGCAGCCGCTGCCGGAGGCCTTGCAGTCGTATGGGGAGATCACCGGGGTGGCGGTACTGATCGATGCCCGTTTGTCGGGTGGCCTGCGTTCGACCGCCGTCTCCGGGCGATATGCGCCCCGGGAGGCACTGCAGCGGATGCTGACCGGCACCGGGCTGGCCCCGCACTTCGTGGACAATGGCGCGTTCACCCTGGTCCCGGCGGGATCGGCGGACACCCGCGATGCGGTGCCCGTTGTCGCGCCCACCAACACGCCATCGCTGCCTGAGCGGACCCGTCAGCGCGGTGCCCGCGTCATCCAGCAGTCGTTGGAGCAGGCGCTGTGCGGCACGCCACTGACCCGGCCAGGCCGCTACCGTGCACGCCTGCGCATCTGGCTGACCGAGCCGGATCAGCGCATCCGCGCACCGGAACTGCTGGAGTCCACCGGTGATGCGGCACGCGACGCGGCGATCGTCACTCGGCTGCGCGATCTCCCGTTGCCCGGCCTGCCGGCCGACCTGCCTCAACCGATCACGCTGCTGTTGCTGCCCGAAGCGCCCGGCGCGACACCGCCGTGCCGGAGCCGGTGATGAGCGGTCTGCGCAGTCTGTTCCTGGATCACTACGAGGCCTTTCGCAAGCGCCTGCGGCGTCGGCTGGGCTCGGATGATCTGGCCATGGACGCGCTGCAGGAGACCTGGTTGCGGGTGGAGCGCATGGGCAGCGTGCAACCGCAGCGTAATCCGGTGGCGTATCTGTTCCGCATGGCGGTCAACGCCGCCACCGACCAGCGCATCGCCCACGGCCGGGTGCTGACCGGTGCGGAGGTGGAGGCGTTGATGGACGAATCCCCGGACTATCTGGACCCGTCCGACGTGGCCCACGGCCGGTCCGAGATCGCTGCGCTGGCCGAGGCCCTGCGCGAGTTGCCCGAGCGCCAGCGCGCCATCCTGATCGCCGCGCGCATCGACCAGCAGCCGATCGATACCATCGCCGACCAGCACGGGGTCTCCTCGCGGATGATCGGCAAGGACCTCAAGAAGGCGCTGCAGCATTGCGCAGGTCGGCTGGACCGGCCGCTCGTCCAGCGTTTCGGTCCCGGGGCGGGAAAACCGTCATGACAGATATGAAGACCACGCCCGCCCCGATTTCCGCCGACCTGCAGGCGCAGGCGCACGACTGGCTGCTGCGCTTGCAGACCGGCCCGGTGACGGCCGCTGACGCCGAGGCATTCCGACGCTGGCGCGCGCAGGACCCCCGTCATGCGCTGGCCTTCGCCCAGGCACGCCGGCTGTGGGCAGCGCTGGGGCCGGCGCTGCAGGCCACTGCCGCGCCCGGGGAGGCACCGGCGGCGAACGCTGGCGTGCCGCTGAGCGCATCCGCAGCCGCCCTCCCGGTGCGGCAACGCCCCCGCCGATTCAATCCCGGACGCCGTGCGTTCCTGGGCGGTGCCGCGGCGGCGGCCGCCGTCGGCTGGGTGGCGGTGCAGTCGCCGCTGGGGCTGTGGCCGGCGCTGGACGCGCTGGGCGCCGACTACCGCACCGCCACCGGCGAGCGCCGCGATGTCGGCATCGGCAGCGTCGCCGTGGCCATGGCCGCGCGTACCACGATGCGCCGTCCCGCCGACGGTTCGGCCGGGATCGTGGTGACCGAGGGCGAAGCGCAGTTCGCGTTGCCGGCGTCGGCGGCCACCGGCTTCGTGATCGGTGTCGACGGTGCCCGGTTGATGCCGGCGCCGGGCGCGCGGGTGAATGTGCGCTGCGTCGGCGGGGACACCCGCATCACCTGCCTGGCCGGGCGGGCCGAACTGGTGCGTGGCACGCGCACCGTGGTGCTGCAGCCCTCGTGGCAGGCACGCCTGACAGCGGACCGGATCGCCTCCGTGGCACCGGTGCCGACCGACGGCATCGACGCGTGGCGACGCGGCTGGCTGGTCTTCGACGATCAGCCGCTGCAGGACGTGGTGGACGAAATCAACCGCTACCGCACCGGCCGGATCGTGCTGACCGGCAGCGCACTGCCGGCACGGCGGGTGCAAGCGCGCATTCCACTGGCCCATATCGATACCTTCATCGATCTGGTGCGCGACGCCTATGGCGCGAAGGTGGTGAGCATGCCCGGTGGAGTCGTTCTGCTGAGTTGATCAGCGCGTCGCGCAGTGCGTGATCGCGCGTGATCCAAGCACGCGGTGATGACACCGGCATGACGAGGTGGCACTGCATCGCGATGGCGTCGTGTGCAGATGAATTTTTTGTTGCAACGGTTCAGTCGTTGTCACCGGCTCCCGTCTTATCCCTCGTAACAAGCGCATCGCATTGCACTGCCACGCTCGCTCCTGCCATGGACGGGATCGCGCTGCAGGACGGAAGCACGCGCTTGCCCTTATCAGCGAACGATATTGCGACGGGTGACAGCGATGGTGAAGCAGCAGAGCGGTTCGATCGGATGCACGACCCCGCAGGTGCCGCAGGTGCGCGCGCTGTCGCAGGCCATCGCGGTGTTGCTGATGGCCGGTGGTGTCGCGGCAGGCGTCAACGCGCAGCAGGCCTTCAGCCCGGCATGGTTCGCCAACAAGGGCGCGCAGCAGCAGACCGCCGCGCAGACCGGTCGCCTGCCGAACGGCATGCCGTCCAACCTGGTGCGTACCGACCAGCAGGCGCAGCAGGCCCGCGACACGCTGAAGACCTCGCTGGAGAACCTCAACACGGCGGCTCAGGCGATCGCCATGCAGCAGCGCATGCAGCAGACCGCGCGCGATGCCGCGCGGCTGCGCGCCGGCCAGGTGCCCGATGGCCTGGGCGAGGGCGGGCTGAAGATCGATGACGACGCCCTGACGCGCGGCTGGTTCAACGCCAGCGCCCCGACCCAGAGCAGCAAGGATGGCACCACCACCGTCAGCATCGCCCAGACCGGCGACAAGGCCATCCTCAACTGGGAGACCTTCAACGTCGGCCGCAACACCGTGGTCGATTTCGACCAGCAGGCGAGCTGGTCGCTGCTCAACCGGGTCAATGATCCCAACGCGCTCCCGTCGCAGATTCTCGGCCGCATCCAGGGCCAGGGCACGGTGATGCTGGTCAACCGCAATGGCGTGGTGTTCGACGGCAGCAGCCAGGTCAACGTCAAGAACCTGGCCGCCTCGGCGGTCAACATCAGCGACGCGCAGTTCCGCAAGGGGCTGTACAGCGACGCGCAGGGCAATGCCTTCATCCCGACCTTCGGCAACGAACTGACCACCACCACAAATGGCTTCGCCCACGGTGCGGCCACCGGTGACGTGGTGGTCGAGCGCGGCGCGCAGATCACCACGGCGGTGCCCACCTCGGTCACCGAAGGCGGCGGCTACGTGCTGCTGCTCGGCCGCCAGGTGCACAACCACGGCCAGATCACCACCGCCAACGGCCAGACCACGCTGGCCGCCGGCGATGCGTTCGTGATCCGCAAGGGCATGGGCACCGACCAGAACCAGACCTCCACCACCCGTGGCAACGTCGTCACCACGCTGCGCAGGCCGGTGGCAGCCGATGCCGTGGTGGCCACCGCCAGTGGCGTGGTCAGCAACAGCGGGCTGATCCAAGCCAGCACCGGCGACATCACCCTGGCCGGCCATGACGTGCGCCAGCAGGGGGCACTGATCTCGACCAGCTCGGTGCATACCCGCGGCACCGTACACCTGCAGAACGAACGCGCCGACACCACCGGTAGCGTCCTGCTGGACCAGGGCAGCACCACCGCGATCGTGCTCGATGCCAGCGCCACCACCGCGCTGGACGTCCAGCGCGAAACGCTGGTGCAGGAATCGGACAAGGTCGGCGACGGTATCGCCCATCGCCGCGACCAGTCGCTGGTGCAGATCAGCACCGGCGGCAAGGTCGCCTTCGATGACGACAGCCTGACGCTGGCGACGGGCGGGCAGATCTTCGTCGACGCCGCCGACAGCGAGGTCCGCGAGGGCGCCCGCCTGGACGTGGCCGGCTACGTCGGGGTCAAGATCGCGATGGAGGCCAACAACGTCCAGATCAACGTGCAGGGCAACGAGCAGCGTGACGCCGCGCTCAACCGTGACGACAAATCGCTCAACAGCAGGAACATCTGGCTCGACCGACGCGATCTGGTCCTGGTTCCGGCCGGCACCAACGGCTATGAGACCGATCGCTGGTACACCGCCGGTGGCCTGCTGGAAGTCGGCGGCTATCTGGGGGTGACCGGCCATGGCATCGGCGAGTGGTCGGCGCAGGGCGGGACCGTGCAGTTCGCCGGCGGCAACGTGACAACGCAGCGTGGCTCGAGCATCAACCTCTCCGGTGGCGCGCTGGACGTGCAGACCGGCTACGTCAACCTGACCCACCTCAAGGGCGCCGACGGCAAGCTCTACAACGCCTCCACCGCGCCGGGCGATCTGCTCTACAGCGGTCTGTACCGCGGGTTCGAAGATACCCACGCGCGCTGGGGCAATACCGAGTTCTACTACAACCCGTTGATCGCACCACAGCGCCGGCTGGAGAACGGCTACACCGTGGGCCGCGATGCAGGCCGGCTGATCGTCGCCACCCGCGCAGCGCAGCTGCAGGGCGACGTGGATACCACCACCTTCCAGGGCGACCGCCAGCAACGCGCCCGCGATGCCGCGCTGGATGGCTACCAGCAGGGACAGACCAGCGTTGCACGCCAGGGTCAACTGGTGATCGGCAGCTACCTGCCGTACTACGACAAGGACAGCGGCCAGCAGCGTTTCGGTCCGGCTGCATTGGCCGAACATGTGGCCATCGGTGGCGATGCAGCCAGTGGCTCCGGCATCGACGTCATCGATCTCGACGCAGCCTGGCTCAACGCGCAACGCTTCGGCGGCGTGGAGGTGTACGCGCACGCCGGCATCGATGTCGACCAGGCGCTCGAGGTTGCGCTGGGCGGCACGATCGCCCTGCATGCCAGCGATGTCCGCATCAACGCCGACCTTCGCGCCCGGGGCGGCAGCATCGCGCTGGGTGACATGGTCGTGCAGCGTACCTCCAGCGGCATCGAGTGGCAGGATCTGCCGATCAGCGCGCGTCCCGGCGATACCCTGCTGCACCAGGTACTGGTCGGCGATGGCGTGACCCTCGACGCGCGTGGCCTGTGGACCAACCAGGCGCAGGACCCGGCGGCCATCGGCGGACTGCCGTTCCTCGACGGCGGCAGCGTGGCGGTGCGCAGCACCGGCAACGTGGCCCTGGGCAAGGGCAGCGTGATCGACGTGTCCTCCGGTGCGGCCATGGGCGAGGACGGCGAGGTGACCGGTGGCAAGGGCGGCAGCGTCACCCTGGCCGCAGGGCAGAACATGGGGAGCGGCGTGCTGTCGCTGGATGGCAGCGTCCGCGCCCACGGCGTGAAGGGCGGCGGGGCGCTCAACATCGAGAACGGCACGATGGTCAGCATCGGCGGCGACGTGCCCGATGCGATCGAGCAGTTGGCCGCCGGCCAGGCCAGCACGCTGCCGGTACGCCTGGCCGCCGACGTCACGCTCCAGCCGGGCGACGTGATCCCGCTGAGCTTCTCCATCACCGTGACCCATGTGGCCGGCGGCAAACCGATGCCGCTGACGATCCGGCCCGAGGTCAGCAGCACCAAGCCGGTGACCACCCAGGCACCGTGGCTGTTGCCGGCTGCCGTGCAGCTGGCCGACTACGGTCCGGTCCGGTCCGCCGGCGAGATCCTGCCGGCGGGCACCACCCTGTGGACCATCACCGACCTGCCGGCCGGCTATGTGGTGCCGGCCAATGTATTCCCCGGTGGTCTGCCGATTCCGCCGCAGACCTCCCGTTACGTCGCCGGCACCGCGGCCACTGCCGCGATCACGGTCCCGGCCGGCACCCGCCTGCCGGTCGGCACGGTCTGGCAGCGCGATGTGCCGGTGCAGTCGTTCCTGGCGCTGGACACCGGTCTGTTCCAGAGCGGTTTCAAGCAGTACAACGTGGTGGGCCGCGATGGCGTCCAGGTGGTCGAGGGCGCGCACCTGGACGTGGCGATGCCGCTGCTGCAGGTCGACCTCGCGGCCGCGCGTGCGCTGGCCACCGGCGCCGATCCCGACGGTGCGTTGTCGGTGTGGCTGCCACCGCTGCAGCAGGACGATCCGAAAAGCGGCGAGGTCACCCTGCGCAGGGGCGCCGGGCTGTCACTGACCGCCGGCACGCCGCAGAACGCGGCCGACCTGGAGATCGGCCGCAACAGCCGGATCAATGTCGATCCCGGCCAGGCCATCACCCTGACCGGCAATGCACAGATCACCCTCGACGGTGCCCTGCAGGCCCGCGGTGGACGGATCACGGTCCTCGGCGGCGACCTCGGCGAAGGCAACCTGCTCAACCTGCCCAACGGGACGCCCAACGCACGCTCGATCTGGATCGGTGAGCAGGCCGTGCTGGACGTGTCCGGCATGGCCTATACCGCCGTGGATGAAACCGGCGGTCGGCATGGCCAGGTCTTGGCCGGCGGCACGATCGAGATCGGCGCACGGCATGACCTTGCCTCGCGCAACCTACCGGCGATCGACGCATTCGTGGTGGTGCGCGAAGGTGCCCGCCTGGACGCCTCCGGTGCGCAGGCGGTGCTGGACGTGCCCGATCTCGGCACGACCCCCATTGCCAGCCACGGCGGCGTCATCGCGCTGAGTGCCAGCAATGGGCTGTTCGTCGACGGCACCCTGCATGCCGCCGCCGGTGGCAGCGGCGCGCGCGGTGGCACGTTGGCGCTGAATCTTGAAACTCCGATCTATGGGCCGGTCGAGCGCTTCAGCGGCAAGGGTACCGACGTCGCCGATGGCGTGCGCGTCCCGCGTGAGCTGGTGATCGAACAGCACTACAGCGGCAGCGGCCTGGGCGCGGAGGCTGTTGCCGGCGAGCTCGATCCACGCCTGGTCTATGGCAAGGCCCGCTACGGCGTGGATGCGATCCAGGCCGGCGGCTTCGATACCGCTTCGCTGTACGTCAATGGCCTGCTGAGCTTCGATGGCGACGTGGCGCTCGACATGCGCCAGGCGTTGTACCTCACGGCGAGCGCGCTGGGACTGTCCACGGATGCCCCGCGCGACAGCCAGGTGCATCTGGCCGCACCGTATCTGCGCCTGGCTGGCTCGGCGCGCCGCCAGCCGGACAACACCATCATGCCCAACCCGGTCACCGGCTCGCGCAACTTGAGCCCGGCGTCAGGCTCGCTGGGCGTGGCCACGCTCGCCGATGCGGCGTCGATCACGTTCGCAGGCAGCCTGGTCGATGTGGTCGGCATCGTCGGCTTCGGCGCGAACGGTGAAATCGTGCAGAACGCGGTCGACCCGCTGGCGGTCAAGCGCGACGCGTTCGGCGCGGTACGCATCGAAAGCCAGGGCGACCTGCGCCTGCGCGAGGCCGAGCTGTTCTCGCCTGGTGACACCACCCTGGCGGCGGCGCAGATCTACGGCACTGGCAGCGTCACCGTGGGCCTGCGGTCCACGCTGAACGAATGGGGCGCCCTTACGACCGAACTGGATCCGGACCGGGTCCTGGACATCCAGCGCATCGGCAACAGCTTGCCGCCGCAGCCCTACAGCGTGTTCGGCAAGATGAGTTTCAGTGCCGCCACCGTCAACCAGGGCGGGGTACTGCGGGCGCCGCTGGGCAACATCATCCTGGGTCGTGCTGATGGCAGCGGCTATACCGGCGTGGTCAACCTGCTGCCGGGCAGCGTCACCTCGGTCAGCGCCAACGGCCTGGTGATGCCCTACGGCGGCACCATCGACGGGCTGGTCTACAACTACAACGGCGTCGACGTGGCGTACCAGGGCGTGGGCGGCGAACCGGCGGTGGAGTTCCGCTCGCACGCGGTGGACGCCCAGGCCGGTGCGGTGCTGGATCTGTCCGGCGGCGGCGAGCTGACCGGCGCGGCGTTCCTCTCCGGTCGCGGTGGCTCCACCGATGCGCGCCTCAACCCGCTGGTGCAGATGGAGCGCGATGGGTTCACGCTGCCGGGCCTGTCCACCAACCCTGTTTATGCCATCGTGCCCGGGGTGCAGGCCGGGCAGGCCCCGATCGGTGCCGAGCGCGGTGCCGGTGACCCGGCCATCGGCCAGCAGATCACCCTCGGCGCCGGCATCCCCGGGCTGCCGGCAGGCACCTACACGCTGCTGCCGTCCAGCTATGCCCTGCTGCCCGGTGCCTTCCGCGTGGAACGCAACGGCCTTGCCGGCAGTGCCGCCGCGTTCGGCACCACCCAGGCCATGCGCAACGGTTCGTGGAGCACCTCGGCGCGACAGAGTGTCGCCAACACCGGCAGCAGCGATACGCTGCCCACGCAGTGGGTGGTGACCGCCGCCGATACCCTGCGCACCTATTCGCAGTACAACGAAACCAGCTACGCCACCTTCGCGCTTCAGCAGGCCGTGCGCGAGGGGGCGCCGCGCCCGCTGCTGGAACGCGACGCCAAGGCGGTCAACCTCAGCCTGACCAACCCGGCACTGGCCGGCAGCCTCGACCTGTCGCCGCTGCAGTTCCACGCGACGGTCCTGGACGCACCGGCCAGCGCCGGTACCGGTTCGGTGGCGCGGCTGGAGAATGCCTCCCAGTACGAAATCCTGGCCGATGGCACCCAGGCCACCGAGGACTTCGCCGGCATCTCCGTGCATGCCAGCGAGTTGAACCGCATCGGGGCCGCGCGACTTGAAATCGGCGGGCGCCTGCGCAGCACCTACAGCAACTTCACCACCGGCTCCCTGCAGTCGGCCAACGTGATCACCCTCGAAGGTGGCTCAGGCAGCAACAGCATCGTGATGCGTGCCGGTGCGCAGCTGCAGGCGGCCGAGGTGTTCCTGATGACCGGCCGACTGGCCGGCGGGATCACGCTGGAGCAGGGCGCGGGGATCAACACGCTGGGCCAGGGCGCTGCCGCCTATGACGCCGCCCAGGGCTACATCTATACGCCGGGCCGCACTGCGCTGCTGGCCGTCTCCAACGGCCAGATCAACCTGTTGGCGCCGGAAGCGGCCGACAGCCAGGGCAACGGCGCCGGTACGATCGAGATCGGCGCCTGCGCCGTGCCCAGCGGATGCGCGGGCACGACCCGTCTGTACTCCGAAGGCACCATCGCCACCGCGACCGACAACCGCTTCGTGCTGGGTGATGCGGTGCGCTATGGCACGCGCAACCTCGCACTGGCGGTCGGTGGCATCAACGTCGGCAGTGCCGAGGCGATCGCCGAGGCCACCGTGCGGGGCACGCTGCCGGCCGGCATGACGCTCAACCAGGACGTGCTCGGCCGGCTGCTGCTGGGCGACACCAGCGTCGGCGCGCCGGCACTGGAAGCGCTGTCGCTGACCGCCCGCGAGTCGGTCAACTTTTATGGCGACGTATCGCTGTCCACCTACGATGCGGTCACCGGCAAGTCGGCGTTGCAGCAGCTGGTGCTGGGGACGCCGGCCATCTACGGGTATGGCGATGCCGATGCCGTGGCCCGCATCCACACCGATACCCTGATCTGGAGCGGTGCGCTTGCACCGGCCGGCAGCATCATCGCCGACGGCCCGGGTACCGGCCATGGCCAACTGGTGGTGGATGCCCGCGACATCGTGTTCGGCTATGGTCCGCGCACCCAGCCGGATACCGTGCATACGCAGGATCGACTTGCGCTGGGCTTCGCCGGCGTGCACCTCAACGCCAGCGGCCGGGTGACCGCCAACCAGAAGGGCAGCCTGAGCATCTTCGAGACCCAGGGTGCCTGGAATGCGGATACCCGCTCCTACGCCCGCAGTGGCGGCGAACTGTTCATCAACACGCCGCTGCTGACCGGCGCAGCCGGCTCGGTCAACACGATCACCACCGGGGGCGATCTGCATGTCACCGGCAACGGTGCGCCCGTCGCACCCGACAACGCGACCCTGGCCGCCGCGCTCGGCGCGGAGATCGCGCTGGACAGCCGCGACGGTAGCCTGCTGCTGGACACCGCCGTGCTGCTGCCCAGCGGCAAGCTGCGCCTGGCCGCGCAGGGCGACGTGCGCCTCGCCGATGGCGCGCAGCTGGACCTGGCCGGCCGCCGCATCGCCTTCTTCGACACCGCCAAGTACAGCTGGGGCGGTGACGTGCTGATCGACAGCCGACAGGGCGACGTGCAGCAGGACAGCGGCGCGAAGATCAGCCTGGCCGCGCAGAACAACCGCGCCGGCACGTTCACCGCACACGCCGCCGCAGGCACCCTCGACCTGGCCGGCCAGCTGCTGGGCAGCAGCAGCGGGCATTACGACGCCGGTGGCACCGAGGTGCCGTACAGCGCCGGGCGCATCGACCTGCACGGCCAGGGGATCAACGATTTCAGTGGACTCAACACGCGCCTGACCCGCGATGGCGTCACCGGTGGACGCAGCTTCCGCATCGGCCAGGGTGATCTGGCGCTAGGCGACGAAGTGGTGGCGCGCGAGGTGACCATCGCGCTGGACAACGGCCAGCTGTGGGTCAACGGCACCGTCGATGCCAGTGGCGAACAGGCCGGCAGCATCCGTCTGGCCGCGCGCAATGGCGTCACCCTGGGCAGCGCAGCCGTGCTGGATGCCAGCGCGAGCGTGCTGCGTCGCGACAGCTACGGGGCGGCGATCGATGCGCCCAACCGCGCCAGCATCGAGATCGATTCGGGCCGTGGCACATTGTCCATCGCCAGTGGCGCACGCATGGACCTGCGCGTGGCAGGGAGCGGCAAACGCTATGGCACGGTGGCGCTGAACGCGCCGCGCGTGGGCGGCAACGACGTGGCGATCGCGGCCGGCGGCCCGATCAGCATCGACGGTGCGAAGACGATCCAGCTCAATGCCTTCATCACCGACAACAGCGCGGCGGCAGGCACGGAGGCCAGCACCCGCGGCGAAAGCTACCAGGTCATCGATCAGGCGTACCTGGACCGCCTGCATGCGCAGAGCAATACCTTCATCGACGCCGCACTCGCCAACACTTCACTGGTCGACCAGCGCCTGTCGGGCCTGCGCGCGTACGGCGATGCGTTCCACCTGCGCCCGGGCGTGGAGATCGTGGCCGACCTGGCGGTGAATGCAGACGGCAATCTGCATGTGGATGGCGATCTGGATCTGTCCGCGCACCGTTACGCCAGCCTCACTCCCGGCAGCCAGCGCACCGGTGTGCGCGGCTCCGGTGAGGCCGGTGCGCTGGTGCTGCGCGCGCAGGGCGACCTGGAGGTGTTCGGCAGTATCAGCGATGGTTTCGATGGCAGTCGCCTGGGCACCACGTTCGACGACAACGGCTGGTACCTCACCGCCGGCCGGCAGCTGTTCGGCAGCGACGTGGTGGTGCCGCATGGCGGCCTGGTCACGCTCGCCGCCGGCACCGTATTCAACTCGGGCAAGGTGCTCAACTACGACCTGCCCATCGGTGACATGCAGATGGCCGCCGGCACCCTGTTGCCCGCCGACGCCCTTCTCGCGCTCCCGCTGGCGCTGGCCAAGGGCACCGTGCTGGGCGCGGCCGTCCACGATGCCTCCGGTGCGTTGCTGTATGCAGCGGGCACGGTCCTGGCCGATGCGGTCACGCTGCCGCAGGGCGCGCGCCTGTCGGCCGGCCTGCGCCTGCCGCTGGCCGCCCGCATCGCGGCGATGACCTGGCCGGCCGGTGTGGCGTTGCCGGCATCGCCACTCGGCAATCTGGTCACCCTGGCCGCCGACCTGGGCCTGGCCAAGGGCGCCTTCATCCCCAGCGACACCGAGGTCAAGCTGCCCGGCGACGCCACCACGGTGAACCTGCGGCCGGTGGACGCCGATGGCAACCAGGGGCGCATCTGGGCGCTGGCGCCGATGCTGGCGGCCGGGTCGCAATCGTGGGACATCAGCCTGGTGGCGGGCGCCGATGCGGCCGCCGCGGATCGCCTGACGGTGGATCCTGCCGGCACCGGCAGCCTGCGCCTGTCCGATCCGCATTACGGCCAGGGTGGCGCCGTGGTGGAGATTCCCGGGACCGGTTCGCCGGCGACGTACCTGTGGGGAGATGTGGCCACGTTCGAACAGATGGTGATGGGCTTCTTCGGTGAGTACATCCTGAGCTTCGTGCCGGTTGCGGGTGCGGCCTTCACCGCCGATGAAATCTCCGAGCTGATGATGTGGGGCTTGATCTGGAGTGGTCCGGAGAACCTCAACGACCTTGGATTCGACGGTCTGGCTGCCATCGGCTCGCCGGAGGTTCCGCCGGATACCGAGTTCAGGACACTGCCCGGGCGCGAACAGTTGCCCAGCGTGGTGCGCACCGGTACCGGTGACCTGCGTCTGGTCTCCGGCAAGGACATCGCCACGACCTCGTTGTATGGCGTTTACACCGCCGGTACACCGTCGGCTGCCTTGACCGGCTACGGAGGCGATCCGTACAACCAGGCGCGCGCGCGGGTCGCGCCCGGCACTGCCAATCCGATCGGAAACAGCGTGCTGGGAGATGCCGGCGAGGTGTTCGAGCACCTGGTCGATGGCGGCAGCCAGAGCCTGTATCAGGCGTGGTACCCCGAAGCAGGTGGCAACCTGCTGCTGCGCGCCGGTGGCACCATCTCGGGCGACAGCATCGGACGTCAGGGAGCGCTGAGGCGTACGGAAACGCTGGGAATCGCCACACCGCGGTTGAGCACCAGCGCAGCGGTGGGCAACTGGCTGTGGCGACAGGGTACCGGCAGCGTGCAGACCGGTGCGGAAGGCCTGCCGACCGCATGGTGGATCAACTTCGGCACGTACGTTGCCGCACCCGACAACGCGAACTACGACAACAATTTCGTCAACATGCCGCAGCTGGTCGGGTTCACCGGCTTCGGCACGCTCGGTGGTGGCAACCTGCTGCTGGAGGCGGGCGGCGATGCGGGCATGCTGCAAGGCCGCGGCGACCATGGCGCGGCGTACATCACCCGCAGCGCGGGCCTGAACCTGGCCGTTGCCAGCACCGGCAGGGTCGGCGCCGATGGCGCGCTGGTACAGACCGGCGGCGGCGATCTGGACATCCGCATTGGCGGTGGCCTCAACGCCGACCCCGCGCTGCGCTCCTTTACGGGCAGCAACAGCGCCCCGGTGGCCAACGAGATCACCGTCAACGACGCGCAGCGACTGGATATCAACGGCAGCTTCACCAACCTGCGCGGTGCACTGCGGTTGGAGGCCGGTTCGGTGGGCGGCGTGGAACTGCGCTACGGCAAGCGCCAGGACGCCAAGGAGTCGCGTCCCTACGACGTGTACACCGCCACGGCCGCCACCGCAGCCGGTGGGCCGGTGCTGGTGCTCGGCGATGCCGGCGCCCGCCTGGATGCGCGTGGCGACCTGGTGCTGGGTACCGTGTCCGATCCTGGCCGGGTTGCCCAGTTCAACAATGGCACCCCCTTCAGCGCAGGCGGCAACGCTTACCAAGACGGCGGCTGGAGCTGGTTCTCGCTGTGGACCCCGTCCACTGCGGTGGACCTGATGGCCGCCGGCGGCAACCTGACGCCGTCGCTGGCGATGCAGGACCGCAACGCCGGCACCGACGCCCTGGCGACGGACGGCAATCACGTCTACCCCTCGGTCCTGCGCGCGGTGGCTGCCAGCGGCAGCATCTACTACGGTCGCGCCCGCACGGCCCAGACCGCCGGCACCAACAACGAAGACTTCGTGGCGGGCGTGGTACTGGCGCCGTCGCCGGTGAACGGGCAGTTCAACGCGCAGGGTACCGGGCAACTGGAATTGCTGGCGGCCGGCTCGATCTATGCCAACGGCACCGGCTTTGCCACCTCCGGCGCCGACCCGACCGCGTTGCCCAATCCGTGGAATCCCGGCTTCGTGGGGCTGGGGCAGGAGATGTGGTACGGGCGCCAGTATCTGCACAACGTCGGTACCGGCGCCCTGGCGCCGAGCGTGCTGCTCTCAGGCAACCGCGCCAACGGCTCGCCGCAGATCTATCCGTTGTTCTCGTTCACCACGCCGTCGGCGTCGGGTTACGTCCACGTGGGCCAGACGCCCGCGCGCTACTACGCCCTGCACGGTGACCTGGTCGGGCTGCGCACCGGCAGCGTGGTCGATACCAGCTACAACGCCTTCAACAACGGTGTCGTCACCACCACCAGCACGACCTGGTACGACGGCGGTGGCGCGGTCGCCATCCGCGCTGGCCGCGATATCGTCAATTCGGGTACACCGCTGGGCGCGTACGACAACGTCGGCACGGTGTTTGGCAACGCCGACGGCGCCCTGGGCTGGATGGGCACCATCAACCGCGGCGATCCTGCTGCCGAGCCCAGGCCCACGTCGATCACCAGCGGCACCGCACGCGGCAACCTGATCGTGCATACCAGTGCCGACGACGTGTCGGTTGTACAGGCCGGGCGTGACATCCGCTTCAGCACGTTCTACGTCGCCGGCCCCGGGTTGCTCGACATCAGCGCCGGGCGTGACGTGTACATGGCCGACAAGGGCGAACTGCGCAGCCTGGGGCCGGTCACCGGTGCCACGCCCGGCGACCGCAGCAGCGGCGCCAGCATCGCGGTGGCGGCCGGTCTTGGCGAGCATGGGGCGGACTGGAACGCCTTCGCCGCGCGCTATCTGGATGCGGCCAACCTCGCCGATCCCGGCCGCGCGCTGGGCGATCAGGCCGGCAAGGTCGTCCGCGTCTATGGCGGCGCGATGTCGCTGGCGCAGTGGCTGCAGGCGCAGTTCGGCTACGCCGGCGATGAGGCCGGTGCCGCCGCGTTCCTGGCACAACAGCAGCAGACGCTGGACCAGACGCGCGCCACGGTGGTGACCAGCGGCGGCACCGCCGCCAGCCGCGACCTCGCCCGAGAGTTCAAGCTGGAAAGCCAACTGCACCTGGTCAATTGGCTGACCGGCCGCTTCGGGGGCGCCAACGGACGCGGCCTGCACTTCGATGCCGCCAGCATGGACGCGCAGGCGTTCTTCGCCGCGCTGCCCGCCGAGCAGCAGAGCGCGTTCCTGCGCAACGTGTACTACGCCGAGCTGAAGGCCGCCGGCCGTGAGTACACCGCCGTCGACGGACCGCGCGAGGGCAGCTATCTGCGCGGCCGCGAGGCGATCGCCACGCTGCTGCCGACCAGGGATGCCAAGGGAGGCGAGATCGCCTATCAGGGTGATCTGACCATGTTCAGCAGCGCGCTGTACTACGAGGGCGTCCTCGAATCGGCGGCGGGCCGCCGGCCGAAACCGGGTCAGACCTACCTGAGCGAATCGGAGTGGATTGCCGCCGGTCGTCCCACCACCGGGGTGCGCTACTACCGCGTCAACGACGCCGGTATCCACACCGATTTCGGCGGCGACATCCATCTGCTGGTGCCCGGCGGTCGCACCCTGGTCGGCGTGGATGGTGGCTTCCTGCCAGGGGCCGGTTCCGGTGTGCTCACCCAGGGCGAGGGTGATATCAACATCTACTCGCGCGGCAGCCTGCTGCTCGGCCAGAGCCGCATCTTCACCACCTTCGGCGGCAACATCCTGGCGTGGTCGGCCGAGGGTGACATCAACGCCGGCCGCGGCAGCAAGACGACGGTGGTCTACACGCCGCAGCGCCGCGTCTACGACACCGTCGGCAACGTCGCGCTGTCGCCGAACACGCCCAATACCGGTGCGGGCATCGCCACGCTCAACCCGATCGCGGAGATTCCGCCGGGCGACATCGACCTGATCGCGCCGCTGGGCACCATCGATGCGGGTGAGGCCGGTATCCGTGTCTCCGGCAACGTCAACCTGGCCGCACTGCAGGTGCTCAATGCCGACAACATCCAGGTGCAGGGCAAGGCGGTGGGCATTCCAGTGATCGCGGCGGTCAACGTCAGTGCGCTGACCTCGGCCAGCGCGGCGGCGAACACCGCGGTGCAGGCCGCGCAGGAGATGGTCAAGCGCCAGACCCAGCAGACCCGTCCCTCCACGATCAGCGTGCAGGTGCTGGGCTTCGGCAGCGAAACCAGCAGCGTGGCACCGCCGAAGCACGAGGATCGCTACGACCCGGACAGCGTGGTGCAGGTGGTCGGCATGGGTGAGCTGAGCGCCGAACAGCGCGCCCGGCTCGACGCTGCCACGACGAAGCGACAGTGATGACGACGTCGTTCCTGCCCTTGGCCAGCGCGCATGGCCGACGCCCTGCGCGCGCACGCAACTGCCTTGCCGGTGCAACGGCGCTGTTACCGCCGTTGCGCACGCTCACCTCCTGCGCATCTGACTCCCTTTCCGCATTGAGAAGCCACTGATGTCTTCAATCTCCCCGGCGCTGGCACGGGCATCCCTGCCACTGGGCCTGCTCTGCGCAATCTCGCTGGCCAACGCGCAGCCCGCGCCTGCCGACGCCGACGCCGTTGCTGCCCCGATCGCGGCCCCGGCAGCCCGCGTCAACATCAACGAGTACCTGGTGCGCGGCAACACCGTGCTCGGCGCACGCGATATCGAGCAGGCGGTCTCCCCGCATCTCGGCCCGGATCGCACCCTGCAGGATGTCGAAGCGGCGCGCGTGGCGCTGCAGTCGGCCTACCAGGGCAAGGGCTACCAGTCTGTGTATGTGGATCTGCCCGAGCAGCAGGTCAGCGGTGGCGTGGTGATCCTGCAGGTCACCGAGACCCGCATCGGCCAGGTCAAGGTGGTCGGCGCCGAGCACAACGATCCCGCACGCCTGGCCGAGCGCGTGCCGGCGCTGCAGGCAGGCGCCGTGCCGGACTTCGAGCGCGCGCAGGCGCAGCTGACCGAGCTCAACCGGGGCGGCAAGCGCCAGGTGGTGCCGCTGGTCAAGCCCGGCGCCGCCGAGGGCACGATGGATGTGGAGCTCAAGGTCGATGACAAATCACCCTGGCGCTACAGCGCCACGCTCAACAACGACCACAGCGTGGACACCGAGCCGCTGCGCAGCATCCTCACGGTCGGCCACGACAACCTCTGGCAGCGCGAGCACACCGCCTCGCTGACGTTCTTCGCCGCGCCGCAGGACCTGGACCAGGCCAACGTGTGGTCCGGTGCCTACGGTCTGCCGCTGGGCAGTCCGGACTGGATGTTGGATTTCTCCGGCTACCGCTCCGACAGCAACGTGGTGTCCACCGGCCAGACCAATGTCACCGGCAAGGGCCACGCGGTCGGCGTCAAGCTCAGCCACACCTTCCCGATGACGGGCGCCTGGTGGCACCAGCTCTCGGCCGGTGTCGACTTCAAGGACCTGGACGAATCGGTCGCGATGGTCGGCCAGGCCTCGGATTTCGCCCCGCTCAAGTACGCGCCGGTGACCGTGGCCTACAGCGGCTTCCGCCAGGGTGCCAAGCACCAGCTCAATGTCGGCGTGCAGGCGGTGTTCGGTGCGCGCAGCCTGTTCGGCTACGGCAGTACCGATGACGAGTTCGACTGGAAGCGCGCCTACGCCGATCCGAGCTTCTTCGCGCTCAAGCTGGAGCTGAGCGACACCTACACGTTGGAGAGCGGCGCGCAGTGGTTCGCGCGGCTGTCGGCGCAGATGACCGACCAGCCGCTGGTCTCCGGCGAGCAGTTCGCCGCCGGCGGCATGTTCACCACCCGTGGCTACCGCTCGGCCGAAGGCATCGGCGATTACGGCGCGCTGGCCACGCTGGAATGGCGCACGCGCCCGATCGGCCTGTGGGGCCTGCAGGACTGGCGCTTCTACGGCTTCCTCGACGGTGCCTGGCTGGGCCTGCGCCGGCCGCTGCCCGAGCAGGCCGACAGCGCCGCAATGAGCGCGGTCGGCGTGGGCAGCAGCCTGCGCATCGGCGAGCACTACAACCTCCGCTTCGACTACGGCCGGACGCTGCACGACGGCCCGACCACGACCAAAGATGCCAACCGCCTGCACCTGAGCGTCGGCGCCAGCTACTGAGCCTGACTTTCCCAAGCATTTTCCGGAGATACCGTCCATGCAACGCCTTCTTGCCCTGTTGTTGTTCTGCCTGAGCATGTCCACGCTCGGCGTCGCCCACGCCGAGACCGCGTGGTGGCAGGCCGACTGGAAGTACCGCAAGCCGATCACGCTCGATGCCAGCCCCAACGGGGCCGCGCTGGGCGGCAATCTCGGCCGTACGCCCGTGCTGATCCGCCTGCACACGGGCAACTTCGCCTTCGACGGCGTCGCCGAAGGCGGCAACGACCTGCGCTTCATCGGGGCCGATGGCCACACCGTGCTCAACCACCAGGTCGAGCAGTACGACGCGGCGCTGGGCATGGCCCTGATCTGGGTCGACGTGCCCACGCTCAGCGGCACCGCGGCGCAGACGATCTGGATGTATTACGGCAATGTCGGCGCGCCGGCGGCGGCCAATGGCCAGCGCGTGTTCGATCCGGACTACAGCGCGGTCTACCACTTCGCCGACAGCGGCACCGAGGCACGCGACACCACGGCGTACGTCAATACGCTCACCGGTGAGTTCACGCCCGCCGACGGCGCGATCATCGGCCGCGGCGCACAGCTGGCCGGCGCGCCGCTGCACCTGCCGGGTGCGCCGTCGCTGGCGGTGGCGGCCAACGGCGCGATGACCGTCTCGGCCTGGATCAAACCCGACCAGCTCGGCCCGGAGCAGGCGATCTATGCGCGCCGCGAAGGCGGCAACGTCTTCCTCGTCGGCCTCGACAACGGCGTGCCCTACGTGCGCGTCAACGACCAGCGCAGCCAGCCGATCCCGGCGCTGGTGGCCGGACAGTGGGCACACGTGGCGGTGACCAGCACCGAGAATGCGGTGATCCTGTACGTCGGCGGCCGCGAGGCGGTGCGTCTGGCCACCGGCTTACCGGCCTTCACCGGTGAGGCCCTGCTCGGTGGCGACGCCCTCGCCACGGGTGCGGCGGGCGAGGCGGCCGCCCTTCCGGCCGCGCAGCCGTTCCTGGGCGTGATCGATGAAGTGCGCGTGTCCAAGGTGGCCCGCCCGGCCACCGCGCTGCTGGCCGATGCCACCGCGCAGGGGGCCGAATCGCGCCTGATCGCCTTCGGCGAAGACGAGCAGTCGGCGGGCGTGAGCCACTTCGGTTTCATCCTCAAGGCGATGCCGGTCGACGCGTGGGTGGTGGTGATCGTGCTCGGCCTGATGCTGCTGCTGTCCTGGGCGATCATGATCGCCAAGAGCCGCTACTTCGGCACCGTGGCCAAGGCCAACGAGGCCTTCACCGTCCAGTACAAGAAGGTCACCGGTGCACCGGTCGCGTCGCTGCAGGAACTGGAGCGCACCGGCACGCTGGCTCCGCAGATCCGCGACAACTCCACGCTGTGGCGGCTGTACCGCATCGCCATGGACGAAATGGATGGCCGCGGTTCACACCACCACGGCCTCACTGCCGCGGCGATCACCTCGATCCGCGCCTCGATGGATGCCGAAGTCACGCGCGAGACCGAGCGCATGTCCAAGCGCATGAACTGGCTGTCCACCACGATCGAAGGCGCACCGTACATCGGTCTGTTCGGCACCGTGATCGGCATCATGCTGGTGTTCGCGGTGGCGGCGATGGCCGGCGCGGTGGACATCAACTCGGTGGCCCCGGGCATGGCGGCGGCCCTGCTGTGTACGGCGGCCGGTCTGGGCGTCGCGATCCCGGCGCTGTTTGGCTACAACTGGCTGGCCTCGCGCGCTGAAGCAATCGCCGCGGACATGTCGGTGTTCGTCGACGAGTTCACCGCGCGCCTGGCCGAAGAGTTCGACCGCACCGCACCGGCCGCCGCAGCGCGCCCGGCGCTGGCCTGAGGAGACCACCATGGCCAGGGCAAAGCGGTTCGGCATCAAGAAGCGCGAGAAAGGCATCAACGTCACCCCGTTCGTGGATGTGCTGCTGGTGGTGCTGGTGATCTTCATCCTCACCAGCAACGCCACCATTCCCGGGATCGAGGTCAACCTGCCGAAGGCCAGTTCCAGCATGGCGCTGGAGAAGCCCAAGACCAAGGCGATCACGGTCGACAACGCCGGCCAGATCTTCCTGGACGCCTACCCGGTCAGCCTCGCCGAGCTGGAGGATCGCCTGCGCACGGAGAAGGCACTGAACCCGGACATCCCGGTGATCGTGCGCGGCGATGCGCAGGTGCAGTACGCGCGCGTGGTCGAAGTGCTCGACCTGCTGCGGAAGATCGAGCTGACCCAGGTCGGCCTGGTCACCGGCAAAGTGCAGGGGTGAGGGCGTGACTTCCCCCCACTCCCGCAGCGGTGGCAGCGTGCCCGCGTGGCGCCGCTGGTGGCCCGTGGCGGCGTTGATCGTCGGCGTGGCGGCCGTGGCGTTGCTGCTCTGGTACCTGCTGTTCAAGGACACCGCCAGTACGCGCCGGCCCGTGGCCGAGATCCCGATGGTGATGTTGCCGCCGCCGCCGCCGCCGCCCCCACCGGAGCCCGAGCCCGAGCCGGAGGTGACCCCTGAAGAGGTCATGCCCGAGCCCGAGCCGCTGGACGAGGTGCCCAAGCCCACCGAAGAAGCGCCGACGCCCGACACCGCCGACCCGGTGACGATGGATGCCGACGCGCAGGCCGGCGGCGACAGCTTCGGCATCCAGTCCGGCTCAGGCGGCGGGCGCAGCGGTACCGGTGCCGGCGGCGCCGGCAATGCGAGCTACGGCCGTTACCTGGGCTACGTGCTGCAACAGGCCGTGGCACGCGACGCCAAGGTGCAGCGCCTGGCCTTCCAGCTGACCGTCAACGTCTGGCTGGACGAGGCCGGGCAGGTGACCCGCGTCGAGCTCGCGCGCGGCAGCGGCAACACCGAAGCCGATGAAGCGGTGCTGCAGGCGATCCGGGCGATCGGCCGCATCGACGAGCGGCCACCGGCGTCGTTGAGCTTCCCCGCGCGCGTGCTGGTGCAGGGCCGTCGCCCGGCCGGATGAGCTGCGCTGTCTTTCTTCTTCCCTGATGTTTCCTTTCTGCGAGCAAGCCGATGACCCGTTCAACCCTCCACTCCGCGCTGCTGGGACTGCGCAGCACCGCCATCGCCACCGGTGTCGCCCTGGTCCTGGCCAGTGGCGGCGCCCACGCCCAGGCAGCGGGCGGCGAGAGCACCATGATCAAGCTGATCCGCGGCCTGATGGACAGCGGCGCGCTCACGCCCGAGGCCGGCCAGGCGCTGTTGCTGGAGGCGCAGCGCGAAGCGGCCGCAGCCCCCGCGGCGCCGGCGTCCACCGCGATCGCCGCGCAGCCCGGTGACGTGCGCGTGCCATACATTCCGCAGACCGTGCGTGATGAGATCCGCGAAGAGGTCAAGGCCAGCGTCATGGCCGAGGCCAAGGCCGAGCGTTGGGCGGCGCCTGACCAGGTGCCCGAGTGGACCCAGCGCCTGCGCGTGCAGGGTGACGTGCGCGTGCGCAACGAGAGCCGCCTGTATTCGGAGCGCAACAGCGACATCGAAGTGGATTGGGCGCGGATCAACGCCGGCAACGGATACGACGTCAACGGCAACACCAACCTGGATCTGCCGCCGCTGCGCAACACCCGCCAGGACCGCAACAATTCCTGGCGGATCCGCGCACGTCTGGGCGTGATCGCCGAACTGGGTGAGCACACCCGTGCCGGCGTGCGCCTGGCGACCGGCAACGACAACGGCCCGGTCTCCTCCACCCAGACGCTGGGCGGTGGCCTGGCCAAGAAAGATGCCTGGCTCGACCAGGCATGGCTGTCGTGGTCCCCGGTGGCGGGCCTGGACATCCTCGGTGGCCGCTTCGGCAACCCGTACTGGTCCACCGACACGCTGTTCTCCAACGACCTCAACTTCGACGGCCTGGCGTTCAAGTACGCGCAGCCGATCGGCGATGACGGCCTGTCCTTGTTCGCCACACTGGGCCTGACGCCGTTGGAGTACTCCTCCGACAGCTTCCCGAACACCCGCCAGGACAAGATGAAGAGCGAGAACAAGTGGCTCAACGGCGTGCAGGTCGGCGCCGAGTGGCAGTTCGGCGATGCGCAGAAACTGCGCGCGGCGGTCGGCTACTACGATTTCCGCAACACCGCCGGCGAGTACTCGCAGCCGTGCGCGCTGTATGCCGGCGCGGATTTCTGCAGCAGCGACTGGTCGCGCCCTGCGTTCATGCAGAAGGGCAACACGCTGATGCTGCTGCGGAACATCGCGCTCAATCCGCTCGACCCGGCCAACACCCCGATGCCGCAGTACGTCGGCCTGGCCTCGGAGTTCGAACTGCTCGACCTCAACCTGGCCTGGGAAACGCCGCTGTTCGCGGGCAATGCCCTGCGCCTGGAAGGGCATGCGATCAAGAACCTGGCCTACGATCCCAACCGCATGTGGGAACGCGCACACGGCGGCATCGTCACCAACCTGGGCGCTGCCGCCAACGGCGTGGCCGGGCCGCAGGACATCCAGAGCGGTGACATGGCGTACATGGCGCAGGCGACCTTCGGCCAGCTGGCGATGAAGCAGACCGGCGACTGGAACCTGGCGCTCGGCTACAAGCGCCTGGAAGGCGATGCGCTGCCCGATGCCTACAACGATTCCAACTTCCACCTCGGTGGCACCAATGCCAAGGGCTACTACCTGAGCGGCTCCTACATGTTCGACAGCAACGTGTGGCTGACCGGGCGCTGGATGGCCGCCAAGGAGGTCACCGGCGCCCCGTTGTCAATCGACGTCTTCCAGCTGGAAGTCAACGCAGGCTTCTGACCGACGCAACGCCTGTCTCCGGGAGGCGGCCTGCCGCCTCCCTTGCTGCCCCACATTGGATTTTCACCATGAACACCGACACTTCCCTCGCGCCGGATGCCGGCGACGAGGTTGATACCGCCTCGGCAGCGGCCGACAGCATCACGGCACCGGCCAGCTGGCCCATGCTCTACCGCCGTCCGGTCGTGCTGTCGTCGCAGCTTCATGCCCATTGGCGCGTGCGCCAGACCGGCGCCGCGTTCGCCGCCGGCAGTCACTCGATTCCGCTGATGATCGGGGAATTCGCCGCGGCCTCGCGCGCGTATCCGCTGGTCTTCGCCGGTCCCGAGCATCTGCCGATCGCCGTGCTCGGCCTGGAGGCGGAGCAGAACCGCTTCGTCATCGCCGACCAGTGGCAGGCCGGCGCCTACATTCCCGCCTACGTGCGGCGCTACCCGTTCGTGTTCGCGCGCACCACCGATCCGGACGGCTACGTGCTGGCCATCGATGCCGACGCGGACATGATCGTGCAGGAGGGCGAGGAAGGGCAGCCGCTGTTCGAGGGCGACCAGCCTTCGGCGATGACGCGTCACGCCCTGCAGTTCTGCGAAGCCTTCACCCGCGAAGACATCGCCACCCGCGCCTTCAGTGCCGCGCTGGCCGAGGTCGGCGTGCTGATCGAGCGCCAGGCTGACGTGGTCCTGGCCGATGGCCGCCGCCACAGCCTGCAGGGCTTCCATGTCGTCGATCCCGCGCGACTGGACGCGCTGCCGGAGGCCACCCTCGTGCACTGGCATCGCCAGGGCTGGCTGGCGCCGGTGTATTTCCACCTGGCTTCGCTGGGTCGCTTCGCCGACCTCGCCACAGGCTGATCTGTTCTACCGGGGCGCCGTGCAGGTGCCGTCACTCCAGGCCGGTGGGAAGACCAGCCCTTCGAGTGGCGTCATCTGTTCGGCACCCGATCCGGTGCGTTCGCGCGCGGCAGCCGGCACGGCACTCCGTCCGAGCGCACAAAAGCGCGCCGCAGCGGAAATACCTGCAAGGGAAGATGGCGAGGATGGTGCGCCCGGAGGGATTCGAACCCCCGACCAATGGCTTCGGAAGCCACTACTCTATCCGGCTGAGCTACGAGCGCGTTGTGTCCTGCGTCCCGCCGGGCCGCCTGATGGGGCCACGGACCGCCAAAGCGGCGCGGGAGGAGCATTCTATCCGTAAACGCCGCGCAGGTCTGCCCCCCCACCGATGCGCTGGGCGACGGCGCGCCCGGCCAGCCCAGGCGGTATCCTTTACCGATGGCTTACGAACGTTTTGAAGCGCCCGAGGCGGCGCCCCCGTCGCGCTGGCGGCATTACTGGAAGTTGATGCGCGCCGACCGTCCGATCGGCACCCTGCTGCTGCTCTGGCCCACCTGGTGGGCGTTGTGGCTGGCCTCCGGCGGGCTGCCGCCGCTGTGGACGCTGTTCGTGTTCACCGCCGGCGTCTGGCTGACCCGCTCGGCCGGCTGCGTGATCAACGATTACGCCGACCGCTGGCTGGACCCGCACGTCAAGCGCACCAAGGACCGCCCGCTGGCCAGCGGTGCCGTCTCCGGCCGCGAGGCGCTGGCCCTGTTCGCCGGGCTGATGATCGTCGCCTTCGCCCTGGTGTTGACCCTGAACTGGCTCACCATCGGCATGAGCTTCATCGGGGTGTTCCTGGCCGCCAGCTACCCCTACCTCAAGCGCTACACCCACCTGCCGCAGGTCTATCTCGGCATGGCCTTCGGCTGGGGCATCCCGATGGCCTTCGCCGCGGTGCAGGGCGAGGTGCCGGTGATCGGTTGGCTGCTGTACGGCGCCAACATCCTGTGGTCGACCGCGTATGACACCTGGTACGCCATGGTCGACCGCGATGACGACCTGAAGATGGGCTCGCATTCCACCGCGATCCTGTTCGGGGATCTGGACTTGGTGATCCAGGGCATTCTCTACGCACTGTTCCTGGGCACGATGGCGCTGGTCGGCCTGCGCGCCGGGCTGGGGTTCTACTACGGCATCGGCGTCGGCGTTGCCGCAGGGTTGATCGTCTACGAGTTCTGGATCGCCCGCAAGCGCGAGCGCGACCCGTGCTTCAAGGCCTTCCTGCACAACAACTGGGTCGGCGCGGCGCTGTTCGCCGGCATCGCGGTGGCGTTGGCGCTGCGCTGAGGGGGCCACCCGAACAACGGTCGGGTGCTACCGTCGAGCGCACGGTGATGTCCGGTAACGCGCACAGGGGTAGTGCCGGCCGCTGGCCGGCGCCCGATCACCTCGCAGAGCCGGGCAGCGCCCGGCACTACGACCATCAGGCGACTGACAGCGCCGTTCGCAACGCCCAGAATCCCTCCCATTGAATGATCGGGGAGGGCGGGACGATGAACACGTCGACGGTGGTACAGGACGGCTGGATGGCGCGCGCGGCACTGCGCTCGGCCGCCTGGGCGGAAAAGTGGTTCCCCGATGCCTACGTGTTCGCGGTGCTCGGCGTGGTCATCGTCGCTGCCGCCGCGATGGGCTTCGGCGCGACCCCGCAGGCCACCGCCACCGCGTTCGGCGAGGGCTTCTGGAGCCTGATCCCCTTCACCATGCAGATGGCCTTCGTGGTCATCGGTGGCTATGCGGTCGCGACCGCGCCGATCGTCGCGCGCTTCATCGAGCTGCTGGCCCGCGTCCCCAAGACCGGCCGTGGCGCGGTGGTCTACGTCGGGCTGATCAGCATGCTCGCCTCGCTGCTCAGCTGGGGCTTCTCGCTGGTGTTCGGCGGCCTGCTGGTGCGCGCGCTGGCGCGTCGCGAAGCGCTCAACATGGACTACCGCGCCGCCGGCGCCTCGGCGTATCTCGGCCTTGGCGCGGTCTGGGCGATGGGCCTGAGCTCCTCGGCTGCCCAGCTGCAGGCCAACCCGGCCAGCATGCCGCCCGGCCTGGTCGAGATCACAGGCGTGCTGCCCTTCACCGAAACCATCTTCCTGTGGCAGTCGATCGCGCTGACGTCCGCGCTGATCCTGGTGTCGCTGCTGATCGCCTGGCTGACCGCGCCCGGTGCTGCCAGCGCGCGCACCGCCAAGGACTTCGAAGGCGCCGCCCGCGCCGAGGCCGAGCCGCTGCAGCCGCGCACCCGCCCCGGTGAGTGGCTGGAGTACAGCCCGCTGCTGACCGTGCTGCTCTCGCTGCTCGCGTTCGGCTGGCTGCTCGGTGAGTTCGCCAGCAAGCCGGTGGTCACCGCCATCGCCAACCTCAACACCTACAACTTCCTGTTCATCTCGCTCGGCCTGCTGCTGCACTGGCGCCCGCGCAGCTTTCTCAACGCGGTGGCCAAGGCGGTACCGAGCACCACCGGCGTGCTGATCCAGTTCCCGCTGTATGGCGGCATCGCGATGATCCTCACCCACGCCACCGGCAGTGGCGATGAGACCCTCGCGCATCGCCTGTCCACGCTGTTCGTGCACATCGCCACCACCGACACCTTCGCGCTGGTGATGGGCGTGTACTCGGCCGTGCTCGGCTTCTTCGTGCCCTCCGGCGGCGGCAAGTGGATCATTGAAGCGCCGTACGTGATGCAGGCGGCCAACGAACTCAAGGCCCACCTGGGCTGGGCGGTGCAGGTCTACAACGCCGCCGAGGCGCTGCCGAACCTGATCAACCCGTTCTGGATGCTGCCGCTGCTCGGCGTGCTCGGCCTGAAGGCGCGCGACATCGTCGGCTTCACCTTCATCCAGTTGCTGGTGCACATCCCGCTCGTGCTCGGCCTGCTGTGGCTGCTCGGCATGACGCTGACCTACGTGCCGCCGGTGATGCCGTGATCGTCATCTGCGCGTCATCCGCACGGCGCGGTGCCGGGATGGCCTGTTCAGTCGCGCGGCGAGCCCGTTGGCGCGTAGCGGCATAAGGCAATTCGAACCGTTCATATGCAGGCCAACGCTTACTGCGACATGGGCTCCCGCACGGCAGGAAACGTCGGAATGGACGCGTTGACGTTTCCGTATGCAAACCCGCACACGTCGTTAACCTGCCGCTGCAGAGGATGGCCCCGACCGCGACATTCCGTTTGCGGCAACCGGAGAATCGAGATGGCTCAGCAGAACCAGCAGAACCCGAATCAGCGCGGTGAGCAGCAGGAACGCGGTCGCGACCAGCAGCAGCAACAGCAGCAGGAACAGCAGCAGCGCAACCAGAACCAGCAGCAGGGCGGCCAGCAGGACGAGGAAGAGTGAGTCCAGCCGGTTGTTGTGTGAACTGAAGCCCCGCTCCGGCGGGGCTTCGTTCGTCCGGGCCGGCTCAGGCAGAGCGCAGCTGCCAGCCCAGTGCGTCGTCTTCGACAACCGCACCCGGCACCACGTCATGCAGTACGACGCGGATGCCGCGCGCATTCGGCAGCACTTTCTGCTCGGGGAACCAGCGGCGCGTGGCATCGACCACGATCAACAGACCTTCATCATCGCCGAGCGGTGCGAAGTGCGGTGTCGGCTGTGACAGCGGCACCAGCCCGAATGCGTTGTGTGCGTTTGCCTGCACCTCGCCCACGTCGTCAGCGGGCAGGCCGACCTCGCTGATGCAGGTCATCTCGCTGCCATGGAATTCGCCCTGGCGCTCGCCGGCAGGCAGGCGCCGGCGGGCGATCAACTCCAGGATCAGGCCGTCCGGCCCGGTGAAATAGATCGACTCGGAATCCCAGCGGCCATCGAAGGTGAAGTGGTCATGGCCCTTCAGATCGCGCTGCAGGGTGGCGCGTGCCTTCAGCCAGTCGGTGGCCGCTTCGAATCGATTGGCCGGGACGTTGAACGCCAGGTGCACACCGCCGACCGGAGTCGATCCTGCGGAGTGCAGCTGCAGGGTGCTCCAGCCGATGCGCACGGCCGAGCCCTCGACCGGCAGCTGCAGTTCATCGCGGAAGTACGCCACGGTAGCGGCCACATCGGAAACAGGAAGATCGATCTGGTGGATGCGCATGGTGATGGATGCCTCACATGGATACATCCACATTCTGCCGCAGATGCGTGTGCGTCAGCGATGAACGCGATCAAACATGCACCCGCTGCGAGGGCCCATCACCGTGCATTGCCGATGCGTTTGCTACAACACGGCGTAGAAGCAGGTACGCACCACCGGTGCATGAAACACCACTATCAGAAGAGTACTCCCGCGATGGGCATGCTGGTCGATGGAACATGGCAGGAAGGCACCGCGGGTGCCGCTGACAAGGACGGTCATTTCAAGCGCGAGGAATCCACCTTCCGCGATTGGTTGAGCGCCGACGGCAGTGCTGGCCCGAAGGGCGAGCCTGGCGTCAAAGCAGCGCCTGGGCGGTTCCGCCTGTATGTGAGTCTCGCCTGCCCGTGGGCACATCGCACGCTGATCGTGCGCGCGCTGAAGGGCCTGGAAGATCTGGTGCCGGTGTCGGTGGTCAGCTGGCACATGGGCGATCAGGGATGGACCTTTGAGCCCGGACCGCAGGTGGCGCCTGAGCCCGAACGCGGTGCGCGCTATCTGCATGAGCTGTACGCCGCCGCCAAGCCGGGAATGACCGGCAAGGTGACCGTGCCGGTGCTGTGGGATCGCGAGCGCGGCAGGATCGTCAGCAATGAATCGGCGGACATCATTCGCATGTTCAACACCGCGTATGACGGGCTGAGTGCCAAAGCCGGTGATTTCTATCCGGTGGCGCTGCGTGCCGGGATCGATGCGATCAACGAGCGGGTCTATGCGACCGTCAACAACGGTGTGTACCAAGCGGGTTTTGCATCAACGCAGCAGGCGTACGAAGAGGCTGTTGGGCCGTTGTTTGAGACGCTCACGTGGTTGGATCAGCGGCTCCAGCAACGCGAGTGGCTGGTGGGCGATGTCATGACGGAAGCGGATATCCGTGTGTTTACTACGTTGATCCGCTTTGACTCGGTGTACTACGTGCACTTCAAGTGCAACGTGCGGCGTATTGCGGACTTCGGTGGCCTGCATGCGTTCGTGGCGCGGATGATGGCGATTCCCGAGGTGCGCGATACGGTGAACTTCCAGCACATCAAGCATCACTATTACCAGAGCCATCGGCATCTCAATCCGTTGGGGATCGTGCCGGTGGGGCCGTACCACGCTTACTGAGCCGACGTAGCGGAAAACACGGCGTCTCGCCTCACCCGCTGCCACCCCGATCCAACTGCCGATACCCGATCGCCTCCGCCACATGCGCAGTCGCGATGTCCTGGGCATGATCCAGGTCCGCCACCGTCCGTGCCACCCGCAGAATGCGATGCATCGAGCGCGCTGACAGCTGCAACTGCTCCACGGCATCCTCCAGCAGCTGCTGATCCTCCCGCGACAACCGGCAATGCTCGCTCAGCTCGAACGGCAGTAGTTGGGCGTTCGCTTTCCCACTGCGCACCAGCTGCACCTCCCGCGCGGCCACCACACGGGCACGAACGCTCGCACTGTCCTCGCCCAGCGGCGCGTCATCGCGCAGCTCGCGCGGATCCAGCCGCGGCACTTCCACATGCAGGTCGATGCGGTCCATCAGCGGTCCGGAAACCCGCCCCCGGTAACGACGGATCACCTCCTCGGCGCAGAGGCAGCGTCCACTACGATCCCCCGCCCAGCCGCAGGGGCAGGGGTTCATCGCCGCAACGAGCTGGAACCGGGCGGGAAAGCGCTCGGTGCGGGCTGCGCGGCTGACCACCGCAACCCCGGATTCGATCGGCTCGCGCATGACTTCCAGCGCATGCCGGCTCCACTCCGGGAGTTCGTCCAGGAACAAGACCCCGTTGTGTGCCAGCGAAATCTCCCCAGGCCGAGGATGCGAGCCGCCGCCGATCAGCGCCACCGCGCTGGCGGTATGGTGCGGCGCCCTGTAAGGACGTTGCCGCCATCGCCCGGCGTCAATGCCCTGGCCACTGCACGAGGCGATGGTCGCCGCTTCCAGGGCCTCCAGTTCGCTGGCGGCGGGCAGGATGCCGGGCAGGCGCGAGGCCAGCAGCGTCTTGCCGCAACCCGGCGTGCCGAGCAGCAACAGATGATGCCCGCCGGCCGCCGCGACCTCCAGCGCCCGGCGCGCTTGCAGCTGGCCGCGCACGTCGCGCAGGTCGGGAATGCTGACCGGCAGTGCGGCGGCCGCCACGGCGGGCGGCAGCGTACCGCTCTCAAGGGCGCTGCAGACTTCCAGCAGGGTGCGGGCCACGCGTACGTCGGCGTGCTGGGCCAGCGCGGCTTCCTCGCTGTTCGCGGCGGCCACGATCAGGCTGCGGCCGTCCCGGGCGGCGGCGATCGCAGCAGGCAGGACGCCGTCGACACCGCGCAGTTCACCGGTGAGGGCCAGCTCGCCCAGGAACTCGAACCTGTCCAGCGACCGCGCATCGATCTGGCCGCTGGCGGCGAGGATACCGAGCGCGATGGCCAGGTCGAAGCGGCCGCCTTCCTTGGGCAGATCGGCCGGGGCCAGGTTGATGGTGATCCGCCGCTGCGGAAACTCGAAGCGTGCGCAGATCAGCGCGGCTCGCACACGGTCGCGGGATTCCCGCACGGCCGCGGCCGGCAGACCGACGATCTGGGTATGCGGCAACCCGCCCGACAGGAAGACTTCGATCCGTACGGCGGGGGCTTTCACGCCGGCACGGGCACGGCTGTGCACCAGCGCCAGGCTCATGCGGTTGTTTCCGGGGTCTGCGGCATGCCAGGAACAATGGCAGGGCACTGAGACCGTGATCCATCAGCGCTTGCCCCGCCGTGGGGTAGGCAAACGGTGGCGCAGTGTCCAGGCACTCCCGCTAGACTGGATGCCCCCACGCACCACGCCGTCGAACACCATGGATATGCACCACCGCTCCGGCCCGATCGAACTGGTCGCCATCGATATGGACGGGACTCTGCTTGATCCGTCCCACACGCTCACGCCCCGTGGGATGCACGCCATCGCCCGCGCCCGCGCGCAGGGCGTCCAGGTGGTGCTGGCCAGTGGCCGCCCGGTATCCGGCATGGCGCCGTTCCTGCAGCAGTTGGGGATCGAGGGTGAGCAGGACTACTGCATCGCCTGCAATGGTGCGGTGGTGCAGAACATCGGCAGCGGCCAGCGCGTCATCGAGTTTCCGCTGAGCTTCGAGGACTTCGTGTTCTGCGAGCGGATCGCGCGCGAGCTGGGCATCCACTTCCAGGCGCTCGATGGCCGGCGCATGTACACGCCCAACCAGGACATCAGCCACTACACGGTGGCCGATTCGCACCTGTCGAACGTGCCGCTGTCGTATCGCCGGGTCGAAGACATGGACCCGGCCATGCAGTTCATCAAGCTGATGATGATCGACGAGCCGGCCGTGCTGGATGCCGCCATCCAGCGCCTGCCCTCGGAACTGACCGACCGCTTCGCGGTGCTCAAGAGCGCGCCGTTCTTCCTGGAAGTGTTCGACCACCGTGCCGGGAAAGGACCGAGCCTGGAGAAGCTGGCCACGCACCTCGGCGTGGACCGCGCCAACGTGATGGCGGTGGGCGATCAGGAGAACGACCTGACCATGCTGCAGTTCGCCGGCACCAGTGTCGCCATGGGCAACGCGATTCCGGCGGTGAAGCAGACCGCGCGCTTCGAGACGGCGACCAACGCCGAGGACGGCGTGGCGTTGGCGATCGAGCGGTTCGTGCTGCAGGACGCGTAAGCGAAGGCCAGCCCGACGGATTTACTCGCGAGGCGCAGCCGACCCGTCACGCGCTTCCAGCGCGGCCACCGTCTTCTCCAGCGCCTCCAGCTTCTCGCGGGTGCGCAGCAGCACCGCACGCTGCACGTCGAATTCCTCGCGGGTCACCAGGTCCAGCTTGCCCAGCCCGGCCTGCAGCGCGGTCTTGAAGGTGGCCTGCAGTTCTTCGCGCGACTGGCGCAGGCCCGGTGGGACCATGTCGCTCAGGCGGCGGGCGAGGTCATCCAGGTGGTTGAGGTCGATCATGCTGCGGCTCCGCGGGGTATGCGCCAAGGATAAGCCGCCACGCTGCCGGCGGCACGGACCGCGCGCATCGCGTTCACCAGCGGACAGGCGTTATCCTCCCAGCCTGAGAGACAGGAGTGCAGACGGATGAAGATGGTCATGGCGGTGGTCAAGCCGTTCAAGCTCGACGACGTGCGCGAAGCGCTGGCCGAGCGCGGCGTCACCGGGATCACGGTCACCGAGGTCAAGGGCTTCGGGCGGCAGAAGGGCCATACCGAGCTCTACCGCGGGGCGGAGTACGTGGTCGACTTCCTGCCCAAGGTGAAGATCGAGGTGGCGGTCGTCGACAACCAGGTCGAGGAGGTGGTGGAAGCCATCGTCAAAGCCGCCGGCACCGGCAAGATCGGCGACGGCAAGGTCTTCGTGTACGACCTGGGCAGCGTGGTGCGCATCCGTACCGGTGAGCTGGACGCCGACGCGCTGTAACGCGCGCCGGCTTTCCCCAGGGTCCCCGCGATCAGGCGTGGCCCTTGAACCAGCGGTAGAAGCGCTTCCAGGCCACGCGCACGCCGGCCACCCAGCGCGGATCGGCCACCTGGGCCGCCTCGGCGGGGCTGGGACGCTCGCCGGTCAGGCGCTGGCGCATCTTCAGCAGGTTCTTCATGTCGCTGCGGCGCAGCTGGCGCGACACCGGGTGCACCGGCAGCCAGCGCGGGCTGCGCCAGGCCGAAGTGAAATCGACCAGTACCGGCACGCCCCCGCTGACCATCACGTTGGTGCCGTGCAGATCGTTGTGGGTGATGCCGGCGGCATGCAGGCGGGTCAGGGCGTACTGCAGCTGCTCGAAGACCTCGATGCCGACCGACTGGGCCGCGCTCAGGGTCTGGCCGGGAATGAACTCCATGCCCAGCGCGAGCCCACCGATGGTGCCGAGCAGGGCAGGGGCGTGCTTCCAGCCGCTCAGGCGCTGCAGGATGCGCGCCTCGCGGCGGACCAGCAGGCGCGCGATCGGCGACAGCGGGGTGCCGCGATACCGGGTGTAATCCTTGACCACGGCAGGCTGGCCATTGAGGCAGGTCCGGTAGACGTCAGGTTCCAGGAGGCGTTCGCCGCGCTTGAGCAGCTCGGCGGGGGCGGTGTCATCGACACACGGGGCAACAATTGTGTTCATAGGGGTCTGTGCGACCCGGCGGTCGGCGCAATGCGTCAGGCGTACCGGTGCTGCTTAACGTGGGGAACTAAAGATTTCGTTAATTTTAGTACTCGGCAGTACACGAATCCAGATGATGTCGGAGAAATGTCGTAGTGCAGCGTGGAACAGTTCGTCACGCTGAAGCGGACAATCTTGTATCGTTTGGAAAGTTGCTTGACCGCGACGCGGGCGCTGCCGACCATATGCTGTTGTTCGCGACATCGGCGGCCGCCCCTCCCCGGCACGTCCCCGCCTCCTGCCGCCCTATCGATGCCGGTCGCTGCCGTGCATCGCCCCCACCATTTCGGGTCCGGCCCTGCCGGAGGAAGACTGATGATCAAGATCGTGCTGGCAGGGCTGTTCATCGCCTGCGTGCTGTACATCCATTACCGCGGCAAGGTGCGCGCGCGCTGGTCGCGCCAGCTGCTGGACCATTCCAGCTTCATGGCCCCGATCAACGTGATCATGTACGCGTTCTCGAAGGTGCCGACCACGCCGTTCCTGGATCCGGGCAAGGAATTCCCGCAGCTGGAGCCGCTGCGCCAGAACTGGCAGATGATCCGCGACGAAGCGCTGGCCCTGCGCGATGCCGACAAGATCGCCGCCTCCAGCACCTTCAACGATGCCGGCTTCAACTCGTTCTTCCGCCGCGGCTGGAAGCGCTTCTACCTGAAGTGGTATGGCCCGTCGCACCCGTCGGCCCAGGCGCTGTGCCCGAAGACCACGGCGCTGCTGGAATCGCTGCCGGACGTGCGTGCGGCGATGTTCGCCCAGCTGCCCTCGGGCAGTGAACTGCGGCCCCACCGCGATCCCTTCGCCGGCTCGCTGCGCCTGCACCTGGGCCTGGCCACGCCGAATGATGACGCCTGCTATATCGAAGTGGATGGCATCAAGAAGAGCTGGCGCGATGGCGAGTGGATGATGTTCGACGAGACCTACATCCACCACGCGCACAACGAGACGCCGGACGACCGCGTGATCCTGTTCTGCGATATCGCCCGCCCGCTGCGCTTTGGCCTGCCGGGCCTGTTCAACCGCGCCGTGGCCTCCACGCTGCTGGCCGGTGGCGCCTCGCCGAACCTGCCGGGCGACCCGACCGGCGGCGTCAACAAGGCCTTCGGCAGCGTCTACAAGGTGCGCCTGAAGGCCAAGGCGCTGCGCGAGCGCAGCGTGGTGGCCTATCAGGTGATCAAGTGGGGCCTGGTGGTGGCGGTGATCGCCGGGATCTGGGCGATCTGAGGCCTTGGTTTCATGGAGGTGCCGGCCAGCGGCCGGCACTACCGGGCATGAAAAACCCGCGCTGTTGCCAGCGCGGGTTTTCTTTTCGGAATTCACTGGCATTCCATCCGGCCAAGAGCCCCCCTTGAGTCAAGGGGGGCGCGCCGACAGGCGCGGGGGATGTGGGTGCTGGTAAGCCGGGGCCCCAGGGTTTGCTGGGCAAACTCTGGGGTATCAAGGCAGCGCGTTGATACGGCGCTTCAGCCCTTCAGGGCTGCCGCCACGAACGGCGGGGTCACCAGCACGCCGGTGTGCAGCGCGGCGGTGTAGTACAGCGTCTCGAACGACTTGGCGGCCGCATCGGCCTGGCGGAAATCGAAGCTGCTCTCGCCCTTGCGGGCCAGGGTCACGCTCCACCAGCCGGTCGGGTAGCACGGCTGCGGGAACGGCAGGGTCTTGAACGAACCGAAACCGGCCTTGCCCATCTCGGCGCGCATTTCGTTGATCAGGTCCAGCTGCATCAGCGGCGACTCGGACTGCTGCACCAGGATGCCGTCATCCTTCAGGGCCTTGAAGCAGCTCTCATAGAACGCCTTGTTGAACAGGCCTTCGCCCGGGCCGACCGGATCGGTCGAGTCCACGATCACCACGTCCACGCTGCCGGCCGGGCAGTTGGCC